>Ga0208548_100067_pt1 | contig 51057 bp, 61 predicted proteins | sample ECH_Chost_MetaG_FD_187133 | JGI IMG/M metagenome (GOLD analysis project Ga0208548, IMG submission 187133) | Hot spring microbial mat communities from Yellowstone National Park, Wyoming, USA - ECH_C host_MetaG (SPAdes) (version 2) | ecosystem: Environmental > Aquatic > Thermal springs > Hot... | reverse complement strand
TTTTTTATAATTATGTATTCACGAACGAGGAAATTGGTTCAGCGCCACTTTCAAATGAACAGCTGTCTGAATGGATTAAGCCAATTTTGTTGATTGCAAGCACGAGGTGATCAGAATGAGCTTAAGTTAACGGCACCCCTTTAGAAGAGGCTAGGCTTTAGTTCGTTTTGTAATACTTAGGGTTTTTTGCATGACCAACTGCGTAGCATTCAAAGCTATATAGATTATGTTATGTATTTGCAAAAATAAAGCGCTGCAAATATCCCAGTCTAAAACCAAATAGCAGAGCTTTTATAATATTTGTGAATTACCCCTAATTAGTAAATCATAAATTTTCTCTGAGTTTACGATGCCTTTGCTATTATTACAAGCTTTATGTGCGTTTTTCCTTAAAATAACTTTGAACTTTCAAACAGGATAATCAAATACGCTAATTTTCCGAATTCTATTAATTATTGTAACTATAATAATAACAGCAGGGTATATGAAAGAGTGCTTAAAGATCAAAGAGGATCTTCAGGAAGGCATTGTTGTTAATAGAACCAACAGGTTTGTAGTTAACGTTTTACAAGGTGAGAAAATAAGGGTTTGCCACTTGCATGATACAGGTAGGCTAAAAGAACTAATCTATCCAGGAAATTTAGTGCTGTTCATTGACAAAAAGAGCCCTCTAACCGATTGCGTGATAATAGCTGCTAAAGGATCAAATGGCTGGGTCATTACTAATACGCTTTTACACAGGGAACTTGCTATGTGTTTATTCCCAAGAAACATTAAAGTTATACCTGAAGTTAAAATTTTTGAAAGCAGGGTTGACTTCTTTATAAAACCGGACCTTTATGTGGAGACAAAAGGGTGCACTCTGATCAAAAACGGCGTAGCTCTTTTTCCGGACGCTCCTACAGAAAGAGGCAAAAAACACATTTTAACTTTGATAAAAGCTGTTGAATCAGGTTACAGAGCAGAGCTTTTATTTCTTATAATGAACGAAGGCGCTAAATGCTTTTATCCTAACTATATTACTGACCCCCAGTTTGAAAAGTTGTTTTTTAAAGCCTTAGAAAAAGGAGTTAAAGTTAGGTCTGCAGTTTTTTCGCTTAAAGGAAAAGCTGTATATTTTTTAAAATACGTTAAAGTATGTAGAAACAAACCAAGAATATAGGCTTTCAAAGAAAAGGTATTGTTTATTTACTTTCATGGTTTATTTTAGAGCTAGATGGTTACAAACCTTACAGAAGAAGCCAAGGCTATATGGGCAAAGGCCATTATGACTAAAGATCCGAGCGAGAAGCTTAGGCTTCTTCAGCTGTTCTTCTCTAAAATGCCGCATCATAAGGGTACAGAAAAGCTTGAAGTTTCCATAAAAAGACAGATGGCTTCCTTAAGGGAGGAAATAGCTGAAAGCAGAAAAAAGAAAGCTGTAAGAAAAGATATATGGATCGTAAAAAAGGAAGCCATAATAGCTGTAGTAGTTGATTTTAATTTTTCAGATTCTTTTTATAAGCTTACGGGCATGAAGGCGTCAAAGTACGAAGTTTTTTCAAGACCTGTAGTGGCGCCAATAAAGGCCAATGATGTAACGCTCCAAGCATACTATGCGCCCATAGGAGCCGGCAACTTTCGCAATTTTATAAAACTCATCAAACAGGCAGATGTCCTGTTTATAGCAGATAAAAGGGCTGCAGAACTTATTGAAAACGAAGGCGTAGTCCTGGTACCGAACAAAAAAAGGCTCGTTGAAATAGACAGGATGCCAAGCGGTGGCATCAGAATAATAGGTAAATCAAGGCATATTAATGAAGAAGAGCTCAGGAAGTTTTTAAAAGACTACGGTCTCGAAAACTGTGTTATAAAGATCAGCGAAGACGCCACGCTAGACGACATTGAGGATTACATATTTGGGAGAATGCAGAAAGTTTACGTTTTCCCGAGCTATGACAGAGAAAAAGACGTTGAAAGCGTTTTGAAGGCTTTGGGGCTCATAAGGGTTTATACTCTTGATTCTTCTGGTCACGTTGAAGGCCCTCCTCTGCTCATGAATGAAAACAGCGCTCCCCGAGACGTTGCCGAAAAGATCGGCATTAAAGACATCAAATTCGCTTACCTCATCAGAGACAATTCAAGGTTGAAAGTTGGACCAAATTTTGTCCTCAAAGATGGAGACAAAATAAGAATAGTTTCATGATAAAGCTAGGTTTGCTTGTTGTTTTTGTCTCATAAAAGAACTCATGAACAACATTGCTTTATATTTAGAATTTGCCCGTACATCTTCTGGTGTATTTTTTCATCTTTTCCCTGATCCTTGCGTTCTTTTCAGGGTTATACATCAGCCTGCAATTGTCTTGTGCTGAAGACTTTAAGAATAAGGGGGCTATTTACAGCTCACAAATGAGGACTTTCGCCCCATTAACCCCATAAAGTTAAAACCATAAAGCGCCTCTAAAAGGATTTTCTACTGGCAGCTTTTTCTTCAGCTTTATAAGAGCTAGAGCTTCAGGATACGAGAGCAATGGCTTTTCAAAACCTTCGACGTTCATAGGTATTCTTGGACATGCTGTTTCAATAAAAGCTTCTATTTTCTGAAATTTGTTTACTTTTTCCGGGGTAATCTCATTCATTATTATCCTGAAAGTTTTAACCCCAAACGTTTTAAGCTGTTTAGATATAAAGTCTGCTTTCTGAAGGTTTGCCTGTCCTTCTTTTTCTCCTATTATTATACCTATTTTTTCAGCCATGTTTGCTAAAGCTATTCTCGCGAAAGAAGCTTTAAGGTATTTTTTAGCTTCATTACCCACGTACTGAACTTCCTTAACATGCGGGTCAACAATAAATGTATCCTTTTCCGTTGAGAGCTGCAAGCCTATAGCATGAAATTGACTTTCTCCTAGGAAAAAATTATATTTTGCATCTGGAACAAAAGCTGAATAGAAGTTGCATCCTAAGATCTGTCCTCTAAGAAGAGTTTCATACTTAGCTGGTTCAGCCACCTCTATTTTTCCTTTAAGAAATTCCAGAAGCCTGATGTATGCTGAACGATAGTTTGAAATAGTGTAAAAACCTATTTTTCCGTGTAAACCATTTTCGTTTATATATTTTAACACGAGATCTGCTATGTTTTTTATCTCTAGATCATCAAAAAGGTACTCAAAATCTATAAACCTGACGTTTCCTATCTTTTCAAGCCCTATTGTATGTCCTACGTTAAAAATAAGCTCTGCCCCTGTCACGCTTGCTTTGTTTATCTGTAGATCGCATGATCCGTAGGAAGGATCGCCTGATACGAACGCCTTAACTCCTATTGATTCTAGCTTTGAAGCCAAATTGAGTAAAACATCAACTATGCCATCAGGGCCAACTATTATGGCAGACTTTGGCCTCTCTTTTTTTACTATTTCTTCTACCTTCTCCCAGTCTACACGAATCAAGATGAAGCTTGCTGTGCCTGAAGTATTTCCAGCCTAGTTTTCATCGGTAACTTAGATCTTGCTATTCTCATAGCCTCCTTAGCCTTCTCAAGGAACTCCTTTTTTACGTATATCTCCAGTACTGAATCTCCAGGTTCTATTCTTGCTGCAAGACCTACAGGCTTGCCAAATGCCCTTCTCATTCCTTCAGATAACCTGTCTGCACCTGCAGTTGCTATCATCTTGTTTTCCCTTAAAATTACATGAGGAAACGGAACAAGCCTAAGGAAATAGTTGTCCTCGCCTATTTTTTCTATAACCTTGTTCGCGCCAACCCTGGCTGCTTCCAGCGCATTCTGCCTGACTTGTACGCTCGATTCAGAAGTTAGCCTTAAAACATAATCATAGCCACTCGTTAGCTTTCCCATCGTAAACTTCGCTATCCTTAAGCCTGGTATAGCGTCAATATATTCTCTTCTTACGTAAGGCATACCTTCTGGTCTTCGGTAATTTCTTCCTTTCAACTTAGCATACCTTTGTTAAGATACATTTAAAAACGTTTTGCGAACTATGTTAGCAACGCTATAGGTGGTGTTTTTCTCTTATGTTCACTTGTCTTTACAAGCTCTAAAACCCTTTCACCGCTTTTTCCCCACTTTTTTATAAGCTCCTGTTCCGAAACTTTAACATCTATGAGCTCGTAAAGTATTCTGTCTGCCACCTCATACGTTATGCCTAGTTCTCCCTCAGCTGTCTGTCCTGGCCAAAGCCTTGGGCTGCTCTCTTTTTCAGTTATGCTTTCAGGAAGCCCATAATGAACAGATAGTTCCCTTACCTCTGTTTTGTATACGTCGCCTATGGGCAGTATGTCTACACCCCCATCACCGTATTTAGTGAAATATCCAAGGTATATTTCGCTCTTATCACCTGTGCCTATCACAAGGGCATCGTTTGCGTTTGCAAAATAGTATAATATGCTCATCCTGATCCTGGCCTTGAGGTTTCCTAAAGCTCTTTTGTCCGTAAGATCAAAACCTGCTAAATATGAACCGATAATTCTGTCAATGTAAATAATACGGTAGCTTATCCCGAGCCATGAAGCAAGCGTTAAAGCGTCCCTTATATCCTCATAAGGCGTTGACGAAGAGTCTGGCATTATGAGCCCCAGCACCTTTTCTTTGCCAAGAGAAATCGTAGCAAAATAAGCTGTAAGCGAAGAATCGATGCCGCCGCTAAGCCCTATGATTGCGCTTTTGTTCCTGACTTCCTCTCTTATAAAATCTGTAACTTTTTCCTTTATTCTTTCAAATGACATTCCCCTTAGGCTCGTTGCATCTGACATAAACTTAATAGACAGACCTCAATAATTAAATTTTTTCTGCTTTCTTATATATTTGTGTTTTAGTCTGAACCCTTTCTTCTAAAGGAACTAGGGTTCACGAGGTCTTAGGTTATACCCTTTTGCGGTGCTACTTAATTATGCTTTACAATTAAAAATGATATAAAACGTCATTACAAAGAAGCTTCTTTTTTTGCCTCTTCTAGTATTTTTACTAGCATCTCCATGGTAAGCTTCTTTGTAAAAGTGTTCTGAGGTGAAGGATGATAAGAACAGATTATGGTTAATGAATCAGCTTTAACTTTACAGCCATGTGAAAACTTTTGAGCCTTATCTGGTTTCTTTCCGAGCGATTCAAGAGTTTTTAGTGTCCATATATAAGCAAAAGATCCAAGAACCACGATAACTCTAGGGTTTATCATCTCGATCTCTCTTTTGAGAAATTTTTCGCTACATGTTTTGGCTTCCTCTGATGTAGGTTTGTTATCTGGCGGAGCACATTTTACGACGGCAGTTATGTATGCATGATCTACCTTAAGCCCATCATTTGTGTTTAAAGAAAACGGCTTGTTTGAATAGCCAGCTCTGTAAAGGGCTTCAAAAAGAAAATCTCCAGATCTGTCGCCAGTAAAAACTCTCCCGGTCCTGTTACCGCCCTGAGCGCTCGGAGCCAATCCTATTATCATTATTTTAGAACGTGGATTGCCGAAGCCTGGCACAGGTTTTTTCCAGTAACCGTTTAAAGCTTCTTTTACTTCAGGGACGGATTCCCTGTATTTTACAAGCCTGGGACAGGCCTTGCATGAGATAATTTCATCATAAAAAATAGATTCTGCCAATTTTAACCCAGCAACCTTTCAACAACCCATGAAGGTTTAAAAGGCGTAAGATCTTCGTAGCTCTGCCCTGTACCAAGGTACATTATGGGTTTCTTGGTATAAAAAGCGAGGTTCAGTATAGAGCCCCCTTTTACTTCAGCATCAACCTTTGTAACTATTGAATGAGAAAACCCAGGAGTTTTAAGAAAAGTCGTTGCCTGGTTTATCATGTCATATCCGGCCAGCGCATCACCAACAAAAATGTTAAGGTCTGACTTAACAACGTTTACCAGCTTCGATAATTCATTCAGCAAAGACTCATTGGTCTGCATCCTTCCAGCTGTATCTATTAGAAGGATGTCATGACCGTTTGAGATTGCATATTCGTAAGCTTCTCTTGAAAGGGCTGCAGGGTCAACACCGTATTTTTTCGAAAATACTTCTACCCCTATTCTAGATCCATGTTCAGCCAGCTGCTCTATCGCACCTGTTCTGTAAGTGTCTGCCGCAACCATCAGCGGCCTGTACTTTAGCTTTTTTAGCGAATAAGCAACTTTTGCCACTGTCGTGGTTTTTCCGGTACCGTTGATCCCAAGAAAAACTGTTACAAACGGCTTCTTTGTAGCCTTTTTGTAGATATCTGGTAGTGTTTCAGTATCCTGAAAAATCTGAATAATTGTCCTTGATAGAAGTTCCCTTATAGTTTCCTGTTTGGTACCGTTGGCTTTTATGCCCTTTACTTCTTCTGTAAGCTTGCTTTTAAAATAATCTATTACGTCAACAGAGACGTCTGCTTCAATAAAATCAATCTCCCTTTCTTTAAAAAAATCTTCTATATCTTTCTCGGTTACTTTGCCCGTTACGCTTGAAATAAAATCAGAAAAAACCTTTTTCAGCTTATCGAACATTTTGAGATCTCTTTAATAGCTCGTTCAGCTCATACCTTGCTTCTTCGAGCTTGTCTTCCACTGTTTTTTTGTCCTGCTGGGCGCTCGATAAAGCTTTTTCCAGTTCCCCTATCCTTTCTTTTAAAAAGTTCAGAGCTTCGTCTTTTTTCTTGACCATCAGAACTCCTCCACCAACCTTTAACATTACCTTGCTTGAAGAATCAGCTTTTGTTTTTAACAAAACATCTCCGCCCAGAGGAACTACGATTTCTGATTCTTTGCCCTCAGGAAGGGTTTCTATTGCAGCCTGCGCTGCCTTTGTCTCTTCAATCGCCTGCCCGATCAGGTAAATTCTAGATATTATGCTTTCGTAGTAATTTTCTAAAACCTGTATAGCATTAGCAAGTTCGTTAATTCTGTTTTCGATATCAGATTGGCTCTGCAATTTATGTTAACACCATTAGATTCTTGGTTAATTAACTTATTTATCTTTTTATTTTACTAAAGCCCAACCATTTCCTTCAGAACAGACTTAAAGCTTGATATTAACCTTTTAGATTCTGCGTCTGAATTTCCGACATAAATTCCAAACCCATTAAGAAATGACTCAACAACGCTGTTTACTGTAAACATCTGAATATAGTTATGATAATAGGTTACTGTTCTCTTGGGAGGAAGCAGGTGAAAAACTATTGCGTAGTCGCTTTTTGAAACGTTGTAGAGAGTTTTTGAAACTGTAAGCAGCAGAAAGGCAAGGTCCTGCAGCTCTTTTTGCGTAAGCTTTGTTATAGGTTTATAATGCGTAGTGCTGGTTATCCTTATTTCGTTGATCCGTGAAGGGGACCAAGGGTAGTAAGCTATCCAGTTTTCATTGCTGTATATCAACTTTGAACCAGATTCTTCAGCCTTTATTACTTCGCATAATGGACATGAATTTTTTTCTTCAAAAGCCTTCATGAACCTGTTCATCTCTTCGTTTATGGTTTTTGGAACAAAAGGTAGCCCTATTACGTCAAAATGGGGGTGTCCCTCCATATCCTCGCCCTTTGCAGACAGCATTGTAACGCCTATGTATATAACCCGGTTCAGATCAGCCAGCTTTTTGTAAGTTTCCTGAATAGCGTACAGCGCTTCGTATATTTGATCTTTAGAAAGCTCGTGAAACGGCACGTGTTCTTTCCCTATGAAAATGGCATAATGCTTGCCTCTAGCTGGTTCGCTTTTGTAAGGCCAGTCGTTCCATTCTCCTGTATATTTATCATCGACCAGCGGCAATGGATGTTCTCCAACCAAAACGTCCCAGCTTTCTATATCGTCTTTCTTTATCCTGATAAAGCTTGACCTGTTCACGTTCTCCTTTGATATAGAAAAAATGGAACTAAATTCATTGTTACAAACAGGACACTTTAATGGAAAATTAGCGTCCCACTGTATGTGAGAAACGCCAGTTATGTTATCGTACCTTATTTGTGGCATCGTTACTATCTAAAAATCACTACAATAAAAGTTTTTTAAGCTCATACTTCTTTATGACGCTGCCTATATCGTTTATTTCATAAACTATCGGGACGCCTGTTGGAATCTCAACGTTTATTATGTCGCTGGGTGAAATGTTCTCCAGATACATCACTATTGACCTAAGGCTGTTTCCGTGCGCTACTACGAGAACGTTCTTTTTATAATAAATTAGGTCCAGCATAACTGTATTCTTAAAAAAAGGCACAGTTCTCTTCTGGGTGTCTTCAAGGCTTTCCCCTCCAGGAGGTTTAATGTCATAGCTTCTCCTCCAGAGCTTTACCTGATCCTCTCCATAGATTCTTGCTGTTTCTGCTTTGTTCAACCCCTGAAGGTCACCATAATGCCTCTCGTTAAGATGATAGTCTTTTATGACAGGCACGCTGTATCCGATTTCCTTCAGTATTATTTCGAGAGTTTCTATAGCTCTGGAAAGCTGGCTCGTATACGCTACGTTGAGCTTTATGCCGCTTTCCTTTATGAGTTCTCCTGCGCTTTTTGCTTCCTGTCTTCCTTTTTCAGTTAGCGGAACGTCAACCCATCCAGTGAACCGGTTTTCCATATTCCAGAGAGACTCCCCATGCCTAACAAGTATCAAATAAACCATGCAAAGGTTTTAATTGTTCAGAAAATAAACTTTTTTATAAAAGCCATAAAATGAATTTAACGGTATAAACTTTAGACCTTGGCTATTGTTCTTATATAGTCAGTGAACATGTGAACTGCCCTGACCTTACGGACAGGGCTTCTCAGTTCATCGAAACGCTTACATGTGGAATACTTTTCAAGTATTCCACTATCGCAGAGGCGTTTTCATCCCTGGGCGTCTCGCCTGCGTTCCACAGGCAAAGCCCATTTGGGCATCAATAATATAAAAATTTCAATATATAAAAAACATTTCTGTAAGGGGCTATTTACAGCTCACGGAAGGGGACTTTCGCCCCTTTAACCCCAAACATTTAAAAAGAGTTTTTATACTCAGAAAAAAAGGTTATTGTATGGTTTTAACTATATTCTTTGTCAGACACGGACATGCAGAAAACAACAGGGACGGTTTATTTCCCAACGACCTAAAAAACGATTACAGGCTTACAGAAAAAGGTGTAGAACAGGCCAGACAGGCAGCTGAATTTTTACTGGATTCAAAGGCTGAAGCAATATTTTCAAGCCCAGTATACAGAGCTTACCAGACAGCAAAGATAATAGGCGAAAGGCTTTCCCTTGAAGTTGTGAAAGATGAAAGATTGAGAGAAGTTGAGCTTGGAACCCTTAGAAACAGACCCACAAAGGAAATATTTGAAAACGACCCTGATTGGTTCATGGAATACTTTAATTCTGAAACTGTATACGGACTGGAAAAGTATCAGAAGATCAGGGAAAGGATGCTAGATTTTGTAAAGAACACTTTTAAAAAAGGTTACACAAGAGTTATAGCAGTTAGCCACCTGGAACCGATAAGGGCTCTTCTTACTCTTCCGCTCAATGTTAATGGAAGAGAATTCAGGAAGATAGAGATACACAACGCATCAATAAGCACAATGAGGTTTGAGGATCCAGATTTAAAAGAAATAAGAATACTTTCGGTAGACTGCGTCCCTCTTAACCGATTTTTTGCCTGATGACAGTAACTTCAGCAAAAAATAAAAATGGCTAAAACGGTAAAACTTTTATGAAACTAATCCTGTACGGGAGCCTTTCGCGTAAGCTTGGAAAAGAACTGAATATTGAAGTAAATGGAGAAAAAAGTCTAAAAGAAATACTTGAAGAGCTTTCCACAAAAGAACCTGATTTAAAACCAGAAAATCCAAACATCCTGGTTTTTGTAAACGATGCTGAGGCATCCCTTATTGGGGGTCTTGCTTACAGACCTAAGAATGAAGACAAAGTGCTTATATTACCTGTGGCGCATGGCGGTAAGAATTGAAGGTTTTGATAGATAAGGAACCTGATGGACCGGTTATTTTCAGGGTTAACCTAAAAGATGAATGTGTGAAGAAACCCGGTGTTCTTTACCTGGTAGCTTTACAGACGATCTTTGCGATACAGAATGGTGAGCTTCTTGCAAAAAAGCCTGAGATAGATTTTCTTATGAGGTTGGCAAGAACAGATCAGATTTTTTTGGCGAAAAAAATCTGCGGCGGATCAGACCACACTGTTTACATAATAGAGAAAGATGATAAAAACGTCGAAAAAATATCTGAAGACGATATAAATGAGGCAGAGCTTTCAGCTCTTGTAAGCGCTGGAAAAAGTTAAAAACATTTATGTAAACAACAACCTTGTTTATATAACATAATGATTGATGAAGAATTTTTAAACCGTTATTCGAGACAGATCGTTCTTAAAGATATAGGCTTAGACGGCCAAGAAATGCTTCTGAAAACTAAGGTTACGGTAGCAGGCGTTGGAGGGCTTGGTTCTATGGTTTCTTCGCTCCTTGCAAGGATAGGCTTTGGAAAAATTCACATAATTGATAGAGATATCGTATCGTTAAGCGACCTGCACAGACAGATCCTTTATGATGAAGGGGATGTCGGCGTGCCAAAAGTTTATGCGGCAGAAAAAAAGCTTAAGCAAATAAATTCTAAAGTTGATATTTATCCGCACGCTTTAAGCGTTAACAATTTCAATATGATCAAAGGAATAATCAATGATTCAGATATAATAATAGACGGGCTGGACAACATGCGATCAAGGTATAACTTGAACTTTATGGCGGTAATCCTGGGTAAGCCTTACGTCTTTGCATCGGCTATAGAAAACTACGGAAACCTTAGCAGTATAGTTCCAGGTAAGACTCCATGTCTGAACGAGTTTTACGGAGATTTTAAAGACCGTGAACTTCCGACATGCGCTACTACAGGTGTAAACCCGGCTATAGTTACATCGATAGCTTCTTTGGAAGTTAACGAGGCGATAAACCTTGTTTTAAAGGGGAGCTCGCCGTTTTTTGGAAAGCTTGCTCTGCTCGACCTAAGCGCTGGGAGCCTTGAAACAGTAGATCTTAAGAAAGATCCAGAATGCGATGTTTGCAGCATGAAGGCAAAACCAGAGATAGAGCCCTTTGTAGAAATTAGCTGCAGCAAAGACGGGTTTACTACAGTTTTTGTTAACAACTATGTTGATGGTTTAAACCTTGAAAGTGTTTCAAGAAATTCCCGGATTAAGGTTGCTTTTAAAAATGAAAATTATATAGCAGGATTTTATGAAGATGCACGGTTTACAGTATTCAGCACCGGCTATGCTGTTTTTCAGTTTAAATACTATGATGATGAAATAAAAAACAGGGTAGAAAAGATTTATGAGCTTATCATTGGGCGAGACCATAATAAAAAGGCTCTCTGATGTTTACAAGATAGATAAAGAAGAATTTGCCCCTCTTAACTTTAAAGATCCATTCTTGATACTTATTTCAATCATACTTAGCCAAAATACTACAGATAGAAACGCATTAAAAGCCATGAAAAACCTTCTGGCCAGCGGACTTACTAGCCCCCAAGACTATTTGAAAGCTGGTGCAGATAAAATAAAACCGCTTATAAAGGTAGCAGGTCTGTATGAACAGAAAGCAAAGACAATAATCAGCCTAGCGAGCTGGAGCCTTGAAAAATACGGAGGAGATCTTACAAAGCTGAAGCGGGAGGAACCTGAAAAAGTTTACGAGGAGCTTACAGAATTAAAGGGAATAGGACCCAAAACTGCTGATGTTTTTCTCATATTTTATCTCAACGCAAGGACGTTTCCCATAGATACTCATATAAAAAGAGTAGTAAAACGCATAGGAATAGCAGAAGGAAGCTACGACAGAATGAAAAAGAAACTACTTCAAGTGTTTTCCGATCCGATCAAAGCCCATATATTGCTTATAAAGCACGGAAAAACAACCTGCACCGCTAAGAAGCCTAAATGCAATCAGTGCGTAATCAATGATATATGCAAATATTATACATCTTTAAATTATTTTGAACAAAACTATAGATGAATCTTAGTTATTCGTTAGAATCCATAGCTAAAGTTTCAAAAAGCGAAATAAATGCGTTTTTTGCGCTCTTAAAGTGTAAGGATGAATCTTCAAGCTCCGAATAACGGTAAACGATCCCTTCAGAGAAATTTTTTGAAATTCCAGCCGGTATCCCCCAGTTTGTCGGGTTAATTTTTAAACTCTCCAGCACATCCTTGGCATCGGTAAATTTGCCTGGTTCAAAAGAATACAGACGCATGTCGTTTTCGACCCAAACGTACTTGTGACTTTTCAGAAATCTTGTAACGTTTTCGGGAGAGTATACGGATGGACCTAACCTTATCTCAAAGTTTCTTTTATCGAACTCAAGAAAAACCGCTATCGTTACCCATGCATCTTGCTCTGAAACTGTAGACCTGATAATTCTGTAACCGCTGTTTTTAAAAGCGTTTCTTACAGCTTCTTCAGCTTTATAGTACATCCCCCATTTGATGTCTTCAACAAGATCAGGAGCCTTAAAAGAAACCATGACAACGCTGCCGGATGCTCTGTTTTCAGGCATTGACTGTCTTTCAGTGAAATATATAGCATCAGGAGATTTAAAGAAGTTTAGCGCTAACACTTTCAGCTTTGCTAAGATCCTGTTCTTGATCGCGAGAGCTAAATTCCTTTTCTGATCAACAGGATCAAGGATTATTACTGGAGTTGTAAAAACTTTTTTTGGATCATAATCGTAAGGCTCAAGCGCCACAACTTCTCCCTGTGTCCACGCTACGATGTTTTTAAGTATCTCTGTAAACGAACCGTACTTTACTGCAAGTACTTCGGATACATAACCGCTAACGCCACCCACTTTAATTTCAGCGCCGTAAAGCCCGTTGCTTTTAAGAAACTTCTTAAAGACTCTAATCTCGCCCCTGAGCTCGGGGTTAAGTTTTTTCAATAGGTAATCATTGTGATATCTGCTTCTGTCCATGCTGGTTATCCACTTACCGGGCGGAACATCTGCACACGGTACTAGGTTGAACTTTATACCGTTTATCATGCCTTCTACGTATGGGTGTTCTGCATAATTCTTCCAGTAATTCAGGCCTTTGACGACCTCTTCAAGGTCTTTCAGCCCCTTTTTTCCTATTTCATCAGCTCCCAGAGCGGGGTCGTACAGAACAAAAAAATCAATATCGGCGTCTTCTGGCAACCATGTATCTCTTGCGTAAGAACCGCCAATAATAAATTTTAAACCTCTAATTCTAAGCCTTTCAGATATAATATTTTCAACTTCTTTAACCCTTTCTCTATCTTTTTGATTCGGCGTAACCTGCTCTTTTATTTTTTTTACCAATTTCTTTATCTCCTCATAGTTTATGTCAAACTCAAAATTCATACGCTGAGACAGTGTAGCCTTGCAAACTATTTTAATTTAATGGGGATTATAATAGCAAAACGTCATTTTAAAGGTTAAACAAGATCATGCCTGCATGGCCAGAGCTATGTTTTTCAGCGCTGCTTCTTTATCTTCACCTATTTTCTGTACAAGAAAACCTATACCAAGCCTTTTTGCAAGCTCAGCGTTTATCCCTTTTTCAAGCGCTTCTCCGAGTATCCTTTTTGCAGTATCAGTATTCCCTCTCTGATAATGAACTACTGCGACGCAGACTTTTATAATTATGTGGATATCTTCTTTTTCGTTGCCATCGGCCTTGCGCCACAAACCTTCAAGAAGCTCATGGGCCTCCCAGCATCTTCCGTTCTTTACAAGGTCTTCCAAATCATGATTACACTTTTCTAATTCGCATTCTTCAGCCTTATTTAGTTTTAAAATCTGACCGATCTTTTCGCCCTCAAAAAAATTGGATATGTAATCCACCTCAATGTACTTCCCAACCCTAACATCATTAACCTGCAACCCTTTAGATCTCAACAATGTTTTAAGTTTCTGTGAGTCTACAAAGCTGTACGCGCTGTTTTCAAAAATAGCTAGACATCTCACGTTAAGAAATATCTAGAAGATGTTTAAAAAGAAAGAGCAGTTTTTAATAAGTCATTCAAAGATCAAGATGAATTTATGAATTCGTTGTGCACTGCGCGTATAGCTCTTCTGCAGTCCTGGCTGTTTATAACAAAACCTATGTTAAGCTCACTCGACCCCTGAGTTATCATTATTATGTTTATCTTTTCCTTTGCAACAGCTCCAAATAGCCTGCTAGCCACACCGGGAGTGCCCTTCATTCCCTCACCTATGATTGAGACGGCGCATACGTTGTCAAGTATCCTGTAATCCTGAATCTTTTCACCCATAAACTGAATCTCTATGATGTTCCTGTACCTGTTGACGTCGTTTCTGTCTATTATTATGTTGACTTCGGAGCCGGATGCGTTTTGAGTTACAGTGTAAAACTTGAGGTTAGAAAGCAAAAAACTGTTAAGAAGGTTTGGTAAAAGCGACTTTAGCCCAGTACCCTTTAACGTAAAAATAGCCAGGCTGTCAAGGTGCACGACAGCTTTAACTACGTTTGAAGAAACAACGCCTTCTCCCCTTATCATTGTCCCACTTTCAAGCGGAGCTTTTATATCGTTTACATAAAGCTCAACTCCTTTGGCCTTTAAAAGTTCCATAGCTTCTGGGTTAAATATGCTCGGGATAAAAGAAAAAATTTCTAAAGCCTCACTGTAGGATAGTATGTCTATTTTTCTTGAACTCTCTATGATGGAGGGGTCAGCGCTCATGAGCCCTTTTACGTTTGTCCACAGATCCAGCCTGTTACTTTCTGAAGATATAACGAGAAAAGACGCGACAAGATCAGAACCCCCGTCCTGAAGCTTAACTATCTTTTTATCAGAAGTCGAAGCCGTAAGTCCTCCTATAAGCGTTATGCTGTCATGATCTGCGTTTTTTATAAAATTTTTGCACCTCTGGATTGACGCGTTAAGCATTATTTCGTTTCTTGATTGGTCCACTATGATTCCGGATTCATAACCGTTGTGCGTTTTAATTTTTTCACTATCGATCTTTTCTGTTAAAAATTTTTTTAACGATGAGATGACCATGTTCTCGACTGAAAGGTATATTTGGCCTTCCAGTGCAGGGTACGTTTCTTTTATCTTCGATATTAATTCAAGAATTTCAAGGGCACCATTAACAGATTCAAACGTCTTCTTTTCATCATAAAAACCTTTTGTTTTGAACCTTTCATATATTTTCTTAAATTGGTCTCTAGCCTTCTGATCATCTTGCAGGGCTGTTTCAATGGATCTTTTTATATCTTTTTTTATAGCTGATGGAACAGATACAACAAAAACACCGGAGTTTTTGTACCTTTTTTCGATAAGCTTCCCTATGTATTCTAAGTTCAGGTCTTCAATAGCGCTGCCGCTTATTTTAGCTATACTTTGCACGAGATTACAAAACAACAAGTTAATTTAAATTTTTCTTGCATCCATATTTATGACATAAGAAAAGTATGAAAAAAGAATAATATATGTAGATATACAGAAAGCATTTCTTATAATTAACACCCTGGTTAACTTTTTATTACATTCTTTTAAGAAAAGTTTTTATATGATAATTTAGAAATTATCTAAAGTGAAAGCCGATGTCGATGAATTATTCTAAGGTTCGTTTGAAAATTGGTGTAAACGAGATAGAAATTTATGGAGTAAAAGATGATATGGAATACCTGGGTCAGCTGGCTTTGAAAATTTACGACACGGTGTCTAAAAGTCCAGGTTCGTTGCAAAGCAAAGTTACAGTCGTAGAAAAAGAGGAAGAGCAGGCAAAGCAAGCCGAAAACATAATCCAGCTTCCAGACATACAGCCCGATCCGAATTCGTCCCTGCCGGCTAACATATTAAAGCTGTTCATAAGCGAATGGGGAAAGAAGCCCAGGCGGCTTTCTGAGGTAAAAGAAGTGCTCGACAGCTTTGGTCTCGTCTATCCAAAACAGACGGTAGCAGTATCTCTTTTAAGGCTTGCAAAAGAAGGAAAGATTAGAAGGTTTAAGAACGAGAGGGGAGAATATGTATATATTTCTGTTCCTTCGAAGATAATACAGGAGGAACAAGGTGAAATGGCATGAGTTCAACTCCACTAAAAGTCGACATAAGCTATGGAGAGCTTTCAGCAACGTTCAGCGGCAACCCAGATGACGTGCTCGTTGCAGTGACCAGGTTTCTGGCTTCTAACGTCCCAGCCATTGATGTTGCAAAAAAGGTTCTGCTAAAATACGATTTGCAGGAACTTATTCAGATGTTTTCAGACTACGTAAAGATCACCGATGAAGGACCCCGCATACTTGTCAGGGAAAACCTGAGCATAAAACAAAAGATAACCCTTCAGCTGGTTGGAAACAGGATAGCTTATCTGTTAAACAAGATACAGGATGAGCCTGTTACGTTGCAGGATCTAATAAACGTCCTTGGACTTCCAGGAAAATCGATAAGCAGCAGGCTGAGCGAGCTTGTTAAAGCAGGCCACATTACGAGAATACAGGATTCGAAGACCACAAAATATCAGATATCTACTATGGGGATCAAATGGTTATCTGACACCCTTACGGGAAAAATCAAAGCCGATTAAAAAGTTTCTTTTGTATTGATAACTTGAACTTTTCCTTCAGTATATTTTTGCTTTATAATGTCCCTGAGCTCTTCGAGGTTTATCCCCTTAAGGGCTGATATTTCTACATAATCCTTTATTCTGCTGTCTTGGAATACAAATTCGTTTTTCTTCTGATCAATTTTGTTGAGCACGGCTACCACGTTATCTAGGTTCACTTCAAGCTCTTCAAGGACGTTCAGGCTCGCCATGTACTTTCTCCAGAAAAGCTCTTCATCTAAACTGTAATCAAGGACAAGAAGTATTAGGTCTGAATATTTTAACTCTTCAAGCGTAGACTTAAAAGACTCGATCAAATAATGGGGGAGCCTTTCTATAAATCCAACCGTATCGCTGAGATAAACGTTATTCAATCCGTTTATCTTTCTTATGGTGGTGGTCAAAGTAGTGAACATCTTTCCGGTTACAGTTTTGTTCTCATTTGTAAGAGAATTAAAAAGCGTTGTTTTACCAGCTCCCGTATAACCTGCTAGGGCAACTATAAATTTATCTTCTTCGAGCCTTTTCTGTCTGTGCAGGCTTCTCCTCATTCTTTCTCTTTCGAGCTTTTTTCTTAAGCCGTTAATCTGCCTGTTAAGGAACCTTATGTATTTGTCAACTTCGTAAGCGCCGTAACCCATGGGACCGGTCTGCTCTCCCATCTTCGCTAACCTGACTGTCTCCCTAATACGTGGTACTTCATACTGTAACTCTGCGAGCTTTACCTGAAGTTTAGCTTCAGTTGTCATAGCCCTTTTTTCAAATATGTCTAGTATCAGTCTTATCCTGTCTATGGCCTTTACGCCAAGGAGCTTGCTAAGATGGTAGATCTGAGAAGCCGATAGCTGTTCATCGATTATCACGAGTTCCGGTTTCAATTCTTCTGTCAACTTCTTTAACTCTTCTGCCTTTCCTGTTGGCATCCCGTACTTGCCTTCTTTCATGCTTTTTACTTTAAACGAAACTAACGGGATGTACCCCGCTGAAGAAACCAGCTCAAGTGCTTCTTGCTCAGAGTAAGGTTCTCTGTAAGTTACAACTATGGACTTTTCGTTCACTTTCTGAGTTTCACCTTTAAACTGTACTCGATCTTCTTTAGAGTTGGATAATCTGGGATGATTTTTTCCTGCTCGATCTTGGCAAGGAGGGATGGTTTTATTCCTATCTTTCTTCCAAGCTGTTCCTGGGTCAGGTTCATCTTCTCCCTCATTTCTTTTATTATCCTTCCGTAGCCATCTATAAGCTCGTATTCATCTTCAACCTGATTTCTTGAAGGTCTGATTAAACTGTTTTCTTTTATGGCGCCGCTTTTGCGTTCGTTCACTATTTTTCCGTACTTAGCACATTCTTCACATACTTTCAAATAAGCGCCATCTACTTCAATGGTTATAGGTTTGCCGAATATTGGTTTACCGCATATCTCGCAATTCATTCTTTTACCCTAGTTATAATTTTCCACATATATACGATTTACGCTGACCTTTAAGCTTTCCCGAAAGAGAATTTTGAACGACAGATAATGCAATGCTAGGACTTAACGCCGTCACGAACAGTTTCAAAATAAATAGCTTTATATAGGTGCTTATCATATAATATTTTATGCCTGAAAGATCTTGAAAGAGGCATGTTTGCTCCTTGGCCTTCACCCAAGGACCATTATTAGATATTCAAAAGTTTCTTCTAGTACACAGAAAGATGACTTAGGAGGTTGTGAAGCTTGCTAAAGAGCTATTCGCTAAAGCATGAGCTAGGGGATGAGCTCTTTCCACTCCTCAAAGCTTACAGAGAAGCTGTTAACAGCGTGCTCGAAGAGCTTTGGAATAGCATAGAGTGGAAAAAAGAAAGGTTAATGGAAAGAAGCAGTGGAGGCTCTTGCTGAAAAATACGTCAACAGTTTTATTCATTAACCAGCTTCTTGTTATACTCTGGCCAGTCAGTCATAATTTTATATAATGCAACTTGGTTAAATTAATATAGAAAAAAATATCATGCAGTGTTGTCGAAATAATGCAACAAAGGACAAACACCAAAAAGTTAATTAAACGGTTATTATGAACATTTAACATGCCTACACACGGCAGTATTACAAAAGCGGGAAAAGTCAGATCACAAACGCCAAAGCTACAGGGTAGAGAAAGGCATAATCCGCCTCCACGTGTATCTCTAAGAGCTAAGTATGTTAAGAGGGTAGAACTGAAAAGAAACCCGGGACAGAACTGGGTATTTTTAAGAAAGTAAACAATTTTATGGTAGCACAGAATTCAAGAGTTCTTGAAGCTCTATATCTGAAACTCCTTTCATTAAGCTCAGCTGTCTTTTTTCAAGAACCTTTTCCAGCTTGTGTATAGCGTCTACAAGCGAATTTCTTATTCCCCATCCATCGCCTGTAACAGATGTTTTGACGTACGGACCGTTTGCCTGTATCCTTATTATAACGTGCGGTTTGCCTTTTCTCTGCCTTTGGTCCCCGCTTACGTAAACTGTTAGCGTTGAATTCTGCAAAATTTTTGAATATTTCCTTGTCAAGCTTACCATCCTGCTTCTTATCGTCTCAGGATCATATTCGAGTTCTTCTATGACTCCTTTCCTTGAAAGCTGAAGGAATATTGCAGGTTCTTTAACTTTTATGGAAGCTATCTGTTTGAGAAGGTCCTCTTTTGTCAAGATGCCGCTGAGATGCCCATTTTTTGTGACAACAACAGATGAAAACCTGAATTTTTTCATCAGTTCAAAAGCTTCAAAAGCATTGGCGTTTTCATCTATCGTCTTTACATCCTCTGTCATGATTGATTTTACTGAGCCCTCGGCTATGTCTTTCATCTCTCCAATAGGGCTATCCCTTTTCTGCCTGAATTTTGGCTTGATAACCTTCTGTATTATGTCGTGTAGGGTTACAATTCCGGCTACCTTTTTATCTTTCATGATTATAACTCGTGAAACACCAGCGTTTCTCATGGTAGAAAGAAGCTGTCCTATTGTTGAATCTATGTCAACAGTAACTGGATCGGGCGTCATTATGTCCTTTGCAGCTACGTTCCTGAAAACGTTGCGGCTTTGAAATATTACGTCATCAGCAAAGACTCCGCCGCCAAGGCTACCATCCTGTAAAACATATGGCAGAGTTTTAAAACCGCTTTCTACCATAAGCCTGCTTATATCTTCTATGTTTTCGTTACCGGATAGCTTAGGCGCCACTTTCATAAGGGTTTTCACTTTGGTGGTTGTAGGATCATAATTAAGTTTGTAAGCAAGGCTTTCGTTTATTATTCCCTCATAGAACAAACCTTCAGAAACGACAATGAGATCCCTCTGTTTTTCGAATAGATCCTGTATTTCTGAAATTGTTTTGTTTTTGTCAACAGTTATTATGTCTTTTTTGATAATGTTTTCCAAGCTCATGTATAAATTATAAACTTCTTAAAATAAAAACGTTTACAGACGTTCAAAATCGTTTAAGATCCTTTCCTGAAGCGCATCAAACTGCTTGTATAGCTCTTCAACTGTTATGTATTCATTTACGATCATATAGTCAGCAATAGCTATCACAGAACCGATGCCAAGTTCGAGCTCGATCTTATCCCTTTCTTTAAATTCGTTAAAGTCCTTGGGATCATCTTCTCTCCCTCTGTTCTTAAGAAGATAAAATCTTCTTCTTTGGCTTGCGTGAAGAGCCAGAATTATTATGCGCGCGTTCTTGCTAAAGAATTCAACTTCATTAGGAGACCTTATACCATCGATTATAATTAGTTTTGAATTGCTTTTTTCTATTTTGTCGAGCGTTAGCTTTGCTACTATGTCTTTTCCGCCTTGTTCTCTAAGGATCTTTACAACTTTTCTCTGACCTTCTTTGCTCAGCCCATAACCAAGCTCTATGCTTTTTTCTCTGATTACGTTGCCCATAGAAAAAGTGGGTATCCCGAGCTTGCTGGAGACGTAAGAAGCTATCGTGGTCTTACCTGCACCCGGCATGCCGGTTATACCTATAATTCTGACACGCTCCAACTCATACCCATTATAACAAACTATATTTTAATCGTTCTGTTTGTTCATGATTTTATAGGAACCGTTTTATCAGTAAAATCATTAGTTCACTGGGATTGAACCTTCTTGTTACAGCCATAAGAGGCTTTGAAGAATATTCAGCTCACGAAGCTGAACTGCTTGGTTGCAGGGCCATCGAGACCAGACAAGCTCGCGTTGTTCTTGAAGGGGATTACAGCTGCATATATGTACTGAATAATTTTGCAAGAACTATCAATAAAGTTCTTGTATTATTAAGCAGAGAAGCTGTCAAGAACTTGGATGATATATACAGCAAAGCTTTATCAATAGATTATAGCTTCATAAAGCATGATCAATCCTTTGCGGTTAGATCTGAAAGAAGCGGAATACATGAATTCACCTCTATCGATATAGCAAAGGTTGTAGGGCAGGCAATAATAGATTCTTATCAGAGAAGCACAGGTAAAAGGCTCAAAGTTAACCTTGACGAGCCAGATATAGAGATAGAAGCTGACCTTATAGGTAACGAGCTCTTCATAAGCGTAAACACTACAGGTAACGGGCTTAACTTTCGAGAGTACAGAGTTTATAACCATCCCTCTTCGTTAAAGCCAACCCTTGCCTCTTCACTTATTATAATGTCTCAGTGGGAAGGATCAAGCTTTATAGATCCTTTTACTGGAGGGGCAACCATACCCATTGAAGCCGCGCTTTACGCTAAATCATCACCAGTGAGGCCGTCCGGCAATTTTCTGTACAAAAAGCTCAGCTTTTACGATAATAGAGACGAGGAAGAAGCTTTAAAAAATATAGGTAAAAAGTTTGACCTTAAAGATAGAATCGTAGGTATAGAGGTTTCCCGAAGGCACTTTACTGGCGCATTAAAGAACGTAATCGCAGCCAACCTCGGCGAAAGTATAGATGTTATTCTCGGGGACTCAATAAAGATCGATCTCCAGAGAAAGTTTAAATTCCTCATTTCAAATCCGCCGTACGGCATAAGAAGCGGCAGAAAAGAAAAGGTGCTTAAGATTTATGAACTTTTTGTAAGAAGGATGGATAAAATTCTTGAAGATGATGGCTGTGGAGTGATGATTACTACTGAATATAAAAAGCTTTCAGAACTTTTAGGAGAAAGAGGTTACAAGGTCCTGAAGGTTAACACGGGGCTTCATGGTAAGCTCTGGGTTGGGGCAGTGCTTTTTAGAGCTTAACCAAGAGATTTCCTTAGCCTGGCCATTTCTGTTATGTTTTTTACTATTTCTTCTCTGTTATTTTCAAGCAGAGCAGCAAGAGTTAACGTTGAGAGCAACCTGTGCTTTAAAACGTCGTATTTTTCGCTTAGCTTCTTTATTCCAAAGTTCGATTCAATAAAGCTGATGTCATTTTTAATCTGCTGAATTATCTTTTCGTTTACAACCATTTTATCCTTGAGTATTTTTAAATTTTCATCAGAAAAATAATCTATAGAAGCTTTAAGGTCTATATCCAAGAACCTGTAGGTTGAAATTAGCATGTTCCATTCTTCTTCGTTTAACTTATCAAGAGCAGAAGCTCCAAAAATTTCAGGCGGAAGTCCAAGGCTGTATAAAGTGCTTACAAAAGTTATAGCCCTGGGTAGAGTTATTTTTCCAGCATTCCTCGAGTATCCAAAAAGCCCTATGTGAAGCTTTCTGGCCCTTCTTCTTGGCACAAAGCCCGCGATCTCGTTTATCAGAGGTGCCAGGCCTTCTATAACTGTTTGATACACAGGAGTGTACGTATCGATTATTTTCTTAAAAGTATTGAGTTCGTCCGCGCTAAAGCTCTCTTTTTCGTAAGGCTTACTTATATTAAGAAATCTTATTGCGCTTCTGGTTTCTTCTTCTTTATAATCATATCTGAAAGCAGATTGTACAGTAAATGTCCACACCCCTCTGTATTCGTTAAAAACGTTTTCAACGTTTAAGGGGTTTAAATGGCCTCTGAACGGAAGGCTTCCTACACCGATTATAGGATATATGGGTATATTGTAAAGCTCTTCGACTTTCTTCAGCTCGCTAAGCGCGTGCTTTGCAAGCAGAACCGCAGATACTATGCCGTAATTCATGGCTGGGTCAGACCTCGCTATAAATACCCTGAGGTATGAAACTTTGATCGAATTTACGTACTTTTCAATTATGCTTTTTATGCTAAGAAGTGAGTCCTTATCTTCAACCAGAGGAATGACTTCTAACCATTTAGGCTTTATTTCACCTATCAAATCTCTAACTTTAAGGTTTTCCGTCAGCTGCATGTTTTCTTTGTTTATGACCGCCTTTTCATAGTACCTCGCTAAGGCAATAAGCTGTTCTGGATGTGTGGTAAAAGGTAAGATGGCTTCAAAAACAGGAACAGTCACGGCTTCGCCGTAAAATTTTTCACCTACATCATGATTTATCGGTATGCTTTCTAAAGTTTCAGCAAAAACCTTCCTGTCGACGCCCTCGATAAACGGGTTAGGTACTCTGTATGTTAAAAAGATATGCTTTCCCAGAACGTTATCCTTAAAGTATTCTGGATACATGGTAAAAAGCTTTCTCGCTACGTGAGTGTCAACATCTTTCCCTTCTGCATCCCACATTACTTCTTCTACACCGTAAAAAGAATAAGCCAGATAAGCCTCATAAACCTCGTCGTCTCCCTCTATAGAACCTTTTCCTTTTACCCAGTCCGGAACGTTCGCATTGTCCGGATGCTGTGTAGCCATAGTTCTTGGGATCTTTCTCATGTTTTCATAAGATTGTTATGCGTCCATATTTAGCTCTTTCTTTTGCAACTTACAAAGGATAAAGCTCTTTTTGTTTTTAAAATATAATAAAAATAGTTTAAACCCATTTATTAAAATGAAAAATTCCTTCTTTGATGACTGACTTTGGTTTTGGAGCTGAAGCCTTATGTCCTAACAGTATCATCCACTGGGGTTCAACATGTTCTGGCAGAAGGAACATTTCCTTGAAAATGTCAGGCCTGACAAGGGGAACTGCTCTCCAGTGGGCGCCAAGGCCAATACAGTTCGCGGCTATAAGGATGTTTTCAGCAACTGCTGCAAGGCTCTGAATCCCCATGATCCTTTCGAGTTCATTTTCTTTTCTCAGCTTTTTTATGTTTAGCAAACCTATCAGAATAACCTGTGCCGATGAAATTATTTTGTAGGTCCTCTCAGCTTTTTCAACGTTTGCCTTTCCGCTCTTAACGTATTCTTCTTTCAACGTTGATGCAAGTCTTTCAATCAGCATTTTTTCAGTAATTATAAAAAAGTCCCATGGCTGTTCGTTATGGGGACTTGGCGCGCTTATTGCGGCCTGCATTATCGCCTTTATATCTTCTTCCTTAACTGGTTCATCGGTAAAATTCCTAATGCTTCTGCGGGTATAGATACCTTCTAAGCAGTCCATCATTTTTTTTATAAAGGTTAAATAATTAAGTTTTTTAAATAAGTAGTGAAATTGAAGCTGGGTTTTGTAGGATTAGGAAAAATGGGACAAGCGTTGGCTCTTAGAGCTATACAATCAGGGTATACTGTTTACGGCTATAACCGAACTAAATCAAAAGTAGATTCGATAAGAGATAGAGTTGAAATTCTGCCATCCATAAGCGACGTCGTAGAAAAGAGCGATGTAATACTTGTAGTCGTTACAGACGATGAGGCGGATGAAGATGTTATTCTCGGAAATCACGGTATATCCGATTATATAAGGCCAAACAAAATGATAATAGACTTCAGTACAATTTCTCCTATAATGTCCAAGTACATAAATGAAAAACTGAAAAGAAAAAACGCTTACAGGTTAGAAGTGCCACTAATAGGAGGGCCTGCTAAAGCCCTCAGGGGCGAACTCATAGCTCTTATAGGAGGAGACAGGTCAAAATATGAAGAAATGTCTGACATTATAAAGACGTTTGCGATAAGGACAATATATGCGGGGAACATAGGAGATGCGCTGTCGCTCAAGCTGGCTTTCAATCTCCTCGTTGCAGGTTATGCTGAACTGATAGCTGAGGGATTGGCGTTTGTGCAAAAGATGAAGGTCGATCCAAGGTTGTTTGTGTATCTTATAAACGCCAGCGGTTATAAGACAGAGTTCAGCGAAACAAAGGGGCAAAAGATGCTCGTAAGCAACTATGAACCGACCTTCTATTTAAAACACATGAAAAAAGACCTTGGATTGATTTCAAAGGTTGCAGATAAATATAACGTTTACCTTCCTGTTCATTCAACTTTATGGAGCACGTACACTGCGGCAACTGAATATGGGCTTGCAGAAGAAGATTACAGCGCTATTCTGGAGTATTTACTAAAAATTAATAAATTAAAAGAATAAAACAAACATGAGCCGGGGTGCCGGAACGGCCACGGGTGCGGCTGCAGACCGCATTTATGTGGGTTCAAATCCCACCCCCGGCTTCCTGGCAACTTGTGTTTTTACAGTAACAGCCCATAGGTGAACTACCCACCTTCACCAGTAGATCAAAAATTTTTATATGAATCTATGATGAACTTGTTATACTCATACATTATAAGGGTCATGCTGCTTCAGTTTGTTCCATATAGCATGTCTGCACAAGCTTAAAAAACAAGCATCACCTATAGATTTTCCCATGCCTCAAAAATATTAATGCGCTTTACCATTATTAGATCGTATAATTGTGCATGGTTTGCAAAAGCGGCAAAACGCTATTTTACGCTAAAAAGTTTTGATCTACTGTCACGGAGGGGGACTTCCGCCCCTCAACCATATAAAGTTAAAAAATAAAAACCAATAAATTTTAACTGAGAGCCTGTAATGCCTGGTTTAAAAGATCCTTTACCTTGTTTATCTTTTCCTGCAAACTTTTTACTTGATCCTCTAAATTTTTTACCTGCTGTGATTGTTCACAACCAGGCACAGTTACGCCGAACCCTTCGCTCTTTAATTTTTCATAGCTTTGCTTTATTATCTGTCCGGCCTTGGTTTCCCCCTTTAGGTGTTTTCTTACTGTTACCTCGGTGACCCCTATTTCGTCCGCTATCTGGCTTGCTGTCATTCCAGCTTTGTCCCTCGCAAAAGCGGCGGCAGCAACGTACAGAGAGTCAACCCAGGTCAGCCGTTCATGAGGGTCCCCTATGGTCTGGAGCGTTTCCTGAGAAAAAAGAGAAATAGTCAAGAGAGCGCTTTCCAGCTTTCTGATATCTTCTTTTCCCACCGGTTTTAATGGTACAGAATCAGCGCTCATAATATGTTTTTATTACCTTAATGTTGCTAATAAATTTTAATTCAAAACTCTTCCTGAACCTCGTGTACTCCTTTATCGGCTTCTTCTACTGCTTTTTTCATTTCTTCCTTTATGTCTGCTGGTAGCTCATAAATCTTTGCGCCTGCTGGTGATATGTTCAACGATTTATCCCAGAGAACTTTTATACCGTCATCGTTTATTTCCATTGGATGCCTTACCATCGATATTTTTGAATCCCTCATCTTCCAGACTATGATTGATCTGTAAAGTCTTCCTTCAATCTCATCAAGATCGATTCTAACTATTCCGTCTACAGCGTGTTCAACGCCAGGACCTCCAAAACCCCTCTCCCCTACAGATATCTGGCTTACGAAGAGCGCCGTGTTCCCCAGCCCCGCAATAACCCTCTTAAGTATCATTACCGTGCCCCTTGCAAGGGCTGGTTTTGTAAGATACAGGGTGCTAACAGAATCTATAGCTACCCTTTTCGCCCCTGTGTTCTTTATGGCTGCTCTCAAAACATCAACTAACTCCTGCACGCTTTCCGGGTCTTTAACCACATAATTTTCTCTCTGTGTTGATGATCCTATGCCGGCTGTGAACGCATCAACAATCGCAAATGCCCCTTCTTTTTCGTACTTTGATATGTCCCATGAAAAGTGTGCAAAACTCCTTCTTGCTGATACCGGATGTTCTTCAAGCGCAACAAAAACTCCATGTTCTCCTTTTAAAAGTCCGTTATATAGAAACTGTTTTGCGAGGATCGATTTGCCTGTTCCAGGACCTCCTGAAACCAGTACTACATTTCTTTCAGGTATACCCCCATATAGTATTTCGTCAAAGCCCGGTACATAAGTCCTGACCCTGTATATTTTCATAACTTTAAAAGGTTATAACTTTTTTATAATCTTTTCCACCCGGTTAAAATTTTTTAAAATTCTTTTATTAAATTAAACTTTTATGTAAAAATGGTTTACTCTATTATTGATTGAAAACTAGACCTTTATAAAATATGTGTACTCGTTTGCTAAAAAAGAACCTTCGCCAAGTGACCACAGCCCTAACGCTCTTACCTTTTCTCCCACTTTAAAACCCTTTAGTCTGGTTGATAACTCAGCCGTTACAATTATTTTTCCCTCTCCTGAATCATCCCCAATCATCATTTCATACTTATCAGATGCCCTCATAACGAGCTCGGACAGCACGATAAAATCTAACGACGCGTATCCCTTTTCAGCTGTAGATATTTTTTGCAGAAGAGGCTGGTAGTTCAATTTTACGTCGTACTTTAGACAATCATCAATGATAAAAACTGGGAACTGAAATCTGGCCTTTTTTATTATTATAGATTCTGAGCCGCTACAGGCGCTGTTCAGCTTGGCAGGCCTTACGTTTCCAAACTCATCCAGAAGCAGAACGTTCTCATTTTCTCCAAAGACAGACATTATGGATGGCGAAATGTTGACAGTGCATGGTTTTAAAAATGATATTTCGTTGCCGTATTCGCTTTTTCTGACAAAAGCAGGAGCTGCTGTTATCGTCAGACCCTCTTCTATAATAGCTTCGCTGTCCCACAGGACGCTCCTGTATTTTAAAGTATTTCTTATAAAAAAGCTTATGCCGCTGCCTTCTGTTCCGTCTTTTCTTTTGTATGAAACATTCTTTATTGGACCTTCGACAATACCTCTTATTATAAAGTTTTTAGCGTTTGGGCTTCTGGACATTAACTCTTCCAGCTTTAAAACTTCGTTAGTCGCACTTACGTTTGACTGTGAGTTTAGATGAATTTCTAGCTGATCGTTGTTGCCCTTTCTAACAAATGCGTTTTTTAAAATTAATTTTGAGCCCACAGGAAAATTTCTGAAAACGTCTTCTTCACCCCAGTAGATACCCCTCATCAAAGCTTCATCATAAAGGTAAAAAACGGTCCGCTTTTCATATCTTTTATATGATAAAAGGTAGCCTGTAAGGTTTACGCCTTTCTTCTCTTCTGTTATTTCTGATAGCTTCAGGTATTCATCGAGCTTTATTCCTAGATCGTTCAATATCAGGTAAAGAGCACCAAGGTCCGTAAGGTATCCTGCACCTATCTGCTGCTTTTTCTCTTGTATGAGCTCCATCAACCTATCTTTTGTAAGATCCTTTCTTTTTTCTAATACATGGTCTATTATCTTAGATAGTTTTTCGTTGTCTGTCGTCATTCTTTTTCCTTTATTTCTTGCAGGTACCTTAAAGCATCGAGCGCGGCTTTAGCGCCCATGCCCGCTGCAGTAACGGCCTGCCTGTAGACGGGATCAGCGATGTCGCCTGCTGCAAAAACGCCTTTAACGCTGGTCCCCGTTTCTCCGTAAAGCTTAATGTATTTGTTCTCGGTAAGCTCAACCTGTCCCTCAACAAGCATCGTATTTGGCACATGCCCTATGTCCACAAAAACTCCTTTAACCGGTATGTAACTCACCTCATTTGTAATTCTGTTCTTCACCTTGATACCTTCAACTTTACTGTCTCCTACGACCTCCACCACTTCACTGTTCCATATGAACTTTATGTTCGGAAGCGAGAAGGCCCTCTTCTGCATCACAGCCTGCGCCCTCAGTTTATCCCTTCTGTGTATAACTGTAACGCTGTTGCATATCTTTGACAGATATATAGCGTCTTCTATGGCTGTGTCTCCTCCTCCTATAACGGCAACATCCATGTTCTTGAAAAACATACCATCACAAACGGCACAGTAAGAAACCCCTTTGCCTTTGAACTTCCTTTCCGAAGGTAAACCCAGCTCCTTTGCCGATGCTCCCATGGCAAGTATCAAGGTTTCAGCAACGTAGGTATCATCTTCCACTTTAACTTTAAAAGGTCTTTCTGCCAGGTTTATCTCTGTTGCATCTTTATCTATTATCTGTGTGCCTAACCTTTCAGCTTGCTGCCTCATTCGTTTCATAAGCTCAGGCCCAAGAATAGGTTCTGGAAATCCAGGGAAGTTTTCGACTTCGCTCGTAAGCATTAGCTGACCTCCTGATGAGTAACCACCAATGAGTATTACGTCTGCTCCTCCTCTAACCGCATAGATAGCGGCGGTCAAGCCTGCAGGACCGCTCCCGATTATCACCATCTCGTGCTTTTCGACCTTTCCGCCTTCAAAGCCAGATAACTTAAAACCCATGGTAAAAATAACGTATATATAAAATAATAAGCGTTATGGAACAATATCATTGTTGAGCGTTCCAAAAAGCTATTAAAAAACAAAATCAACACCTTAGGGTGAGAAACAATGAGCTTTGTAACAAAGATGGTTTGTTCAAGGTGCGGAAAAGTTTATGATCCAAAAGAAGGACATGTTATGTGCGATAAAAAAGACCTTGGTAGGCTCGATATATTCTATGATTACGAAAAGATAAAGGAAAAGCTCACCAAAAGATCTCTTGTAAAAAGATCCCGTGATACATGGAGATGGAGAGAGCTGATGCCCGTAGATGAAAAGTATGCGGTAAGGCTTGGAGAAGGCGGAACGCCTCTGATAAAGGCCACAAGGCTGGCAGAAGCATACGGGCTTAAAGAGCTTTATATTAAGGACGAAACAAGAAACCCAACGGGTTCGTTTAAGGACAGATCTATGTCTGTTAGCGTAGCAAAAGCCGTTGAGCTAGGTGTGAAGGTAGATACGACTGCAAGCAGCGGTAACGCGGCCGCAGCCTTAGCAGCATATTCTGCAAAAGCGGGAATAAAGACTGTGGCTTTTGTCCTTTCAACTGCAAGCGTTTCAAAGGTTGCCCAACTAAAACTTTACGGAGCATCAGTCATCAAAGTAAGGGGTATCGAAAAAGGAGAGGATCCAACAGTAAAGATGATGCTTGCGGCTGTCGAAGAAATGGGCTGGTACCCTTCACCTTCTTTTGGGCCTTTTAACCCTTACCAGGTTGAAGGACCAAAAGGCATATCGTTCGAAGTCGCTGAACAGTTTGAATGGAAACCATATGACTGGATGCTTGTTCCCACCGGGAGCAGCTGTCTACTTGCTGGTATATGGAAAGGCGTTAGGGATCTAAGGGAAATCGGCTTAGCAAACTATTTTCCAAGGCTTGTGCCGGTTCAGCCTGAAGGTAACAGTCCTCTTGTCAGGGCTATAAAAAACAACATACCGTTTGAAAAGATTGAGGCTGAAAAGCACCCGCACACCATAGCATCGGGACTATCAGATCCATACCCGTGGGATGGAGATGCAGCTTTGGAGGGAGTAAAGAAGACCGGAGGTACAGGAGAAACAGCAAACGACGAAGAAATTGCACAGGCTGTAAAGGACCTTGCAAAGTATGAAGGTATATTCGCTGAACCCAGCGGGGCTGCAGCCCTTGGGGCTGTAAAGAAGCTTATTGACGACAGAGTGATTGACCCAAGCGACCGTGTGGTTGTTCTTGTTACCGGTTCAGGATTCAAAGACCTTGCCTTTGCGCAGTCGCTTTATAAGGAGCCTCCAGAAATAGATGCAGACATAAATCAGTTAAAGAAAGCTCTAAAAGAAGAAGGAGTGCCTTTCTAAATAATATTTTAAAAATTAACTTTACGATTTTGTTTCTTTTTTATAGTATTTTTCTGCGTCTTTTACGGCTTCGTATATCTGATAGTATGTGCCACACCTGCAAATTACACCGTTAAGCTCTTTTTTCAGCTCTTCGCCGTCGACTTCAGGATTCTTGGTAAGCACGTAGTGAGAAGTGACTACAAAAGCAGGCGTGCAAAAACCGCACTGCATAGCCCCATGTTTGACAAAAGATTCCATCAACTTCTTTGCTCTTTCGTCAGAATACAGACCTTCAGCTGTAATCACTTCTTTTCCATCCGCTTCAACAGCAAGGGTCATGCAGCTCTTCACTGGTATGCCATCCAACAGTACAGTACACAGACCGCATTCTCCTCTCCAGCATGCTGCTTTAACGCTTGTTATACCAAGCTTCTCCCTTAACGCGTTGAGCAACAACTCGTTATCTTCGACTGTTATCTCCTTTGTTATCCCGTTTACCTTTAGAGATATCGTCTTCAATTTAAGCACCACCAAATACTTCCTTTAATGCGCGAACAGCAAGCACTTTAGAAACTTCTTTCCTGTATTCTGAGCTAGCAACTGCATCAGACATAGGTTTGACGTTTGAACCTATTATTTCTGAAGCGTTCTTTAAGTTTTCTGTAAGTGAAGCTTCCCACTTCCATTGCAAAGATTTATGATCAAAGTAATAAGGTTTTGGAGCTATTGCTCCTATTACCACCGATAGCTTTCTTTCTTTTAAGAGAACAGATACGGCCACAGTAGTTATTGCTACCTCGCTTGCGTTGATTAACTTTAAATAGGTGCCCTTTAAACCGCTGCTGTAAGGAACTATTATTTCTGTAATAATCTCATCGTCTTTTAAAGAAGTCTTTCCCAAACCAATCACAAGTTCTGAGGCCGGTATTGTTCGCTCTCCGTCCTGACTTTTTATCCTGAGTAAAGAATCCATCGACATGAGCGCCGGCAGTCCATCTGTACTTGGCATTCCAACGCTTATGTTGCCACCTATTGTAACAGTATGCTGAAGCGTTCTGTCTCCCATATAAGATGCTGCTTTTGCCAGCACAGGAAGGTTATCCCTGACTATCAATGAATTTTGTAGCTCTATGGCTGTTACTGCGCTCCCTATTTTAATTCCGTTTTCTGTTTTGCTGATCCTTTTTAATTCTTCTATGCCTTTTATATCGATCACGTATTCTGGGAAAATCTGTCTCTCTTTCATAAGGTTTACAAGCATTATTCCACCAGCCATAACCTTTGCTTTCCCTTTGTACTGTCTTAGCAGAGATAGAGCGTCTTCGAGTTTTGTAGGTTTAAAATAGGTGAATTTTGGAAGCGTAAAATAAGGTGTTGTAAAGCTCAAACCTGCTGCACCTCTTTTATACCTTCTTCAAAAAACAGTTTCTGAGCCTTTTCTATAAGCTCCGGTTTTTGCTCCTTTATAGCTTTCCATAGCTTTTCAGCTGTAATAGGTAGCTGGTTTATCTTTACGCCTGTGGCCCTTAGTATCGCGTTTGCTATAGCAGGTGCAACGCCAACCATTACGTGCTCCCCAACTCCCCTTGCCCCAAGCGGTCCATCCTTCTGAGGCGTTTCTATCATGTAACTCTCCATGCTTGCGGTCATGTCTTCAAAGTGAGGTACATAGTAGTTTATCAGGTTCGGGTTTATAACTCTGCCATCCTCCCCAAATTTCAACTCTTCGTAGAGGGCAGAGCCAAGGCCCATTATAAAGCCACCATCCATTTGCCCTTTAACTAAAAGAGGGTCTATGGCTTTTCCGATGTCATATACCTGTATAGCTCTTAGCACCTTTACTTCTCCTGTAAGCAGGTCTATCTCCAGTTCCACCCCAGTTCCGCCGTAAGTATGAAAAACTGTGTTTGATCCATGACCGCTGGCATCAAGGAAGGTGTTAAGCACAGGTGCATAGCTGCCTCTTCCTATTACTGGAGAGCCAACGGTTGTCCCGTCAGGATACGTGTACCCCATAGCAAATTCCTTTATTTCTTTCCTTATCCATGGATGAGACTTTGAAAAAACGTATCCATCTGAAACTTCCACATCGTCAACGGGCACCTTAAAAACTCTTGAAGCTGTATCCTTTATCTGATTCTTAGCGTCCTCTATTGCCCTCAAAAGAGCTATGCCGTCTGAAAAGAGACCTCTGCTGCCTACGGTCTGCCATGTATATGGGTTGGTGTCAGTGCTCACCATTTCAAGCTGATTGATCTTGACTTTTTCAAGCGGAATGCCAAATTCTTCAGCAACGATTATCGCTAGCGATGTAGGTGTTCCCTGTCCCATACTTCCGTTTCCTGTAAGCACATCTATCGACCCATCTTCGTTCAGTTTTACAACCGCAGACGATCCCGCGCTAGGAGGCTGAGAAGGCGCCTTTACAAGCAGCGCTATGCCTTTTGCCCTCACCTTCCAGGGCTCTGAAGGCCTATCAACATGATCCGGTTCTAATGCCTGCGCCAGTACTGAAAGAACCTTCTGAGGATCGCCTTCGTCTTCTCTTACCCTTTCTCCAGTAGCTCTTACTGACTCACCTGGCTTCAAAAGGTTTCTGCGCCTTATTTCTACCGGATCTATTCCAAGAACGCTTGCCGCTCTGTCAAGCGTGAGTTCAAGGGCCCAGTGGTTTTCAGGATGACCAAAGCCCCTCATCGCTGTGGTTGGTATCTTGTTTGTGTACACAGCATACGATTTTACGTGAACATTAGGAATATCATACGCTCCATCCGCTGAGTACCCTGCTGTTCTTGCAACGTTTATCGTATAATCAGCATAAGCACCAGCATCAAGGTAGAAATCAGCTTGGTAAGCTACAAACCGCCCGTCCCTTTTAAAACCTGCTTTTACTTTAGCTATAAAACCATCCCTGACCGGAGCAGAAGTCATCTGCTCGGCCCTGCTCAAAACAAGCTTTACTGGCTTTCTTCCAACAAGTTTTGAAAGAAGCGCAACTAGCGGTTCCCATCCAAGCCCAGCTTTTAACCCGAAACCTCCTCCAGCAGGAGGCGCATGAACTATTATCCTGTTAACTGGTAACCCTATGGCGTCGGCCATCAAAAACCTGGTCGCAAATGGTGACTGTATGCTGGTCCAGAGCTCTACGTAATCGTCAAACCTCCACCATGCAAGAACATTCTGCGTTTCCATGGTTACGTGACTTATCTGGGGTAACCTGTACGTTTCCTCTATGATTACAACGTCATCTTCCTGAAAAGCTTTCTCAACGTCTCCATGCTTGAGCTCGAAGAGGTTTGCTATGTTAGTGCCAGGAACAGGATGGAAACCGGGGAAGACCCTGTACTCACCTAGCTTTTCATGTATTAACGGGGCATCCTTTTCAAGAGCCCTTTCAACTGTAAGCACTGGTTCAAGCGGCTCATAGTCAACCTTGACCTTTTCCGCTCCTTCTTCTGCAGCCTGTAAAGAATCAGCTACAACAGCTGCCACAGGATGACCTATCCACCTAACTTTATCAACAGCCAGAACGTCTCTATCCGAAAGGTATAAGCCAAGTCTGTATGGAAAGTCTTTACCTGTTGCTACTTTAATCACTCCTTTTACCTTTAGGGCTTCAGAAACATCTATGTTCTTGATTTTTGCATGAGGAAACTTGCTTGTTACAAGCTTTGCGTAAAGGGTTCCAGGAAAAAATGTGTCGAACGCATACTTTAGGGTCCCCGTAACTTTAAGCCAAGAATCGGCTTGAGGGACCTCTTTTCCAACATATTTATTACTCATATGTAACATTATAATAGTAAAGCATCTTATATAAACTTTTGAACAAAAATACTAAAAAATAGACAAACATCCAGGTTTGGAAGCTAAAAGTATTTTTTCAATCATTTATGATCCATTTTTATAAAAAAGTTCAGCCATACGAACCAACCTTTCTACCCTAAACGCCAAAGGTTTCAAGTGAACTACTCAGTCATTGAGGACAGGGCTTTTCTGTTCATCACTGCGCTTGCTTTCTTATGAGGAATACCTTAGGATCCATCATGTCAATGACGTGATCATTCCCGGGAGTCTCGCCTTCGTTCAACGAGCAGAGCAATTTTTGGACAAATGTTCTGATTCTGTCAACCTGTAAATTTATCAGCTTTGTAAGGAATTATCTTCGACCTGCTAAAGTAGGCTTCCGCCCCCACTAACCTCATAGAGTTAATCTTCAAGAATTTTTACGTGTTTCACCGGGTTACTCTCAAATTTAAAGACCCTGCTTATTATCATGAGCTCAGGCCCAGTAGTGCTTTTTCCGACGATGAGCCCGTTTGTGTTTCCCACTATTCCAGAAGCAACAAAAGGAACTCCGCCGTTGATAGATCCAACATCGACATCTACGCCTAGAATTTCTCTGGCTTTCTTTAACTCTTCTTCGCTGGCCATTGGGTGCAGCAGGGCCCCCTTGTTAGTTGCTACACCCACAGCGCCTACCTGAAAGTATCCAGCTATCGGCATTCTGATCAGCTTTATCTTTAAAACTCTGGACGCCTGTTCAACTTCTCTGTCAGAAAGTATTGGAGAAGCGATGCCGCCATAGTCGTTTACGAGCAGGAGGTTTCCTACTGATGTATATATGGAATCGAGCCTTTCTACAGGACAGTTAATTGACTTCTCTAAGCTTATTATTTCGTCATCGGTAGCAAACTTAGTTATAAGAGCACCTGAAGTATTTATCGATAGAAGCGGTCCGAGAAGTCTACCCCCTCCTGCACTGGCATAATAAAAGTTAACCTTCAGCATCTCTGCCATAAGTTTTCCTTTTCTTTCCGGGTATCCATAAGGTATCAAAAGCGCACGCTCAGATACCTTTAAAAACAATCCCACATTCGGGTTTCTATAAACGTTATACAGGTATATCGACAACTTTTGTTTTTGTAGTTTTTCTGCTTTTAAACCTTTATTTAAATCCAGCAAAAACTTTTATTGTTAAAATCTAAATTTATGACCGGATGCAGGGGAGCTTATATATAGCGCTAATCTTGATTGTCGCGATGCTGTTTATACCTGGAGCAATAGAGGATTTCAGAAAGAGAGAAGTAGACGATGTGTTTATTTTCATGCCATACATATCTTACATCATTACTTATGCCTTGTTTGGAGTGATTATAGTTGCTGCGGGTTTATTTATAGCTACAATTATAGCCATTGCTTCCTATTTACTTTACAGATATAATTACATAGCAATTGGCGATCTGCTAGGTCTTCCAGCAATATTCTCTGCCATCTACGCGTTAAACTTTATAGCTATATTTATTTCCCTAATAACAGCGTTTGATCTGTACAGAGTTTATAAAAAAAAGAAAGGTTTTAAGGTAAAAAGAAACAATATCGAAATGCATGAAAAAAATTTCTGGCTTCCTGTTAAGGAAAAACAAATGAAGACGAGCAAAGAACCCAGGGATAATGATAAAAAAACGGAATCTTACGAATACGGCGTCCCGCTGCTGGGTTACGCTTTTCTTGCTTGCTTCTTTTCTCTTATTGCTTATGCGGCTACCGTCTTTTTTGTTTGAAAACAACTCGAGCTCTTTTACTTCTCTAGGATTATCTTCAAAGTTTACTATGATTTTAAGAATGGGCCCGGTGGGACTTGAACCCACGACCGCCCGGTTATGAGCCGGGCGCTCTGCCATCCTGAGCTACGGGCCCTTTATTTTGGTTGTTGTTTTTTGTTTTTAACTTTGTCGTTTATTTGATAAGAACGCCTGAAAGAGCTCCATTTTTTGATGGTTTTGAAGTTATCCTGACCTTTCCCAGTTCAGTCGCCACGATAGCTCCCTTTGTTATTACACCTCTTCTTTCATAATCTCTGTTAGCCGGGTTTGAAACCACAGATAGTATTTTTACGTTCTTTGTTCCTTCAGAAGTAGCAACGTTTACCTTATCAGTCTTTACGACATAGGATATGAAGTTTCCACCCCTAACCCTTCTCGTCCTTGTCAAAAGCTGCCCCACTTCAACTACACGGGGCTGTGCTTTTCTTTCTCTTCTTCTCTTACTTCTGTAAGCTTTCCTTTTTCCGCCCGTAACCTTTCTTTTGGTTAAATTTTCAATGTTAGGCATTTATCTCGCTTTTTCCTTTCATTTTATATAAATATAACTTTTTCGAGCAAAACTCTTGTGTTCATTCAGCATATAACAAGCGTTTTGTTTTTATAAGGGAAGACTTGATTATTAAAACGATGGTAAAAAATAATTTGCGAAGCTACTTAAGTAGCCTTCAAGATAAAAAACTGCTTAAAGAATTAGGTGAAGCCGAAACAAAATTTGAGGTTGCGCTTTTTGAAAAAAACACAAACTCACCTATTAGATTAAGACCTAAGGGAAAAAATGGTTACATAGTATCTAACCTTATAATATCCGAAGAAACTATGGCCATCGCTTTAGGAACAGATCCACAAAACGTTCACGATAAGTTCATGTCTTCTGTAGGATCTCCAAAGAAAATTTCGCTTAATGAGGCTGATTTAAAAGAATACGTTAAAATTTCAGATGAAAATATCCCAGCAGTATGGCACTTTGAAAATGACCTTGGTTACTATATGACTTCTAGCATAGTGATAGCTCAGAGCCCTGATAAAAAAATATTAAACGCCAGCGTGCACAGGATAAGGCTTCTTGGAAATGGAAAAGGCGTTATAAGAATGGTAGAAGGCAGACACCTTCATGCTATTTGGAACATGTGGAAGAACGCAGGCAAAGACATGCCTGTAGCAATAGCCATAGGAGTTCACCCGGCTGTAGAGCTTGCCGCTGCTTATCAGGCTCCTCTGGGCACATTCGAAATGGATATTGCTAATTCTCTTGTTGATGGTCTAGAATTTTATAGAAGCCCTGAGCACGGGCTGCCTATCCCCGAAGCGGAATTTATCATTGAAGGATATATAAGCAAAGATGAAAAGGATTCTGACAGCATGGTGGAGATGCTTGGCAACTATGACCATACAAGACAACAGCCTGTAATTAGGTTTGAAAAAATATACAGTAGAAATGAACCAATTTACTGGGACGTTTTGCCAGGAGGTACTGAGCACAGATGGCTCATGGGTTTCCCGGTAGAAGCTAAACTTAACAAAGAAGTAAAAAGCTCTGTTCCATCGGTAAAAAAAGTGTATTTGACAGAAGGAGGCAGCAAATGGCTTCATGCAGTAATTCAGATTGACAAAAAGCTTGAAGGCGAGCCCGTTAACGCTATGATAGCGGCATTCGCCGCTCATCCTTCACTTAAGCTTGTAATAGTAGTTGATGACGATATAGACCCCAAAAACCCTGTTGATGTTGAAAGAGCTATAGCTACAAGGTTCCAGGCATCAAGAGGTTTGCTCGTTATCAAGAACGCCAAAGGTTCAAGTCTCGATCCATCAAGCGACCAGGAAATGCTTCTGACTGACAAGCTCGGTATAGACGCCACGATAACTTTAAGAGCTAACAAAGAAAGGTTTAAAGAGGCTAAAATACCTGGCGAATCAAAAAATGAACATAAAAGCTGAAGTAATAGTAGAAGGTCCATCAATGATAATGTCTACGCTAAAAGTCATAGATAAACCGGTTTCGTTCCTTGGCATGGTTAATCCTAAGACGGGCATTTTAAAGGCTGAAGATAATCATGTTGAAATAACGGGGGTTATTCTTTCTTTTCCTTACATGATAGGTAGCACCGTAGCTCCGTATATAATTTACAGCCTCAAGAGAAATAAAAAGGCGCCCGTAGCTATGATATGCTCATCAGTAGACGCGCTCCTTGCTTCAGGCTGTGCGATAAGCGATATACCGCTTTTAACAGTTTCACAAAGCGATTTTGAGCTTCTTAAAAAATACAAAGAAAGAACAATAAAAGTAAACGCAAAAAGCGGGGAGATCTTAATCGATGAGCAATAGAATAGATTTCGAAGCTCTATTATCGTTAATTTATGAAAGGTACAAAGTGACAAAACCTATCGAGCGCGAAGAAATTTTACCTTATGTAAACGATAAAATGCTTGCTGAAGACGTTGTCAATTCATACAGGAACATCATCTCGGAAAAAAATTATTTAAGAAAAGGAAAGTTTTTAGTGGTTTCTGGAATCGATAAATCTGGTAAAGAAACTCAAGCGATTTCGGGCGGCGGTTGTGTTAAACCTTTAAGCAAGTTTTTAACCGAAAAAGGTTACAGAGTTTATACCATAATGCAGCCTTCTTACGAAACAAGGCTGGGAGGGCTTATAAAATATTACCTTACGGAAAACAAAAAAACAATAGAGCTGGCATGGATGCTTTGGAGCCTCGATAGGGCCCAGCACGCTGAAAACGTTATCAGATGGTTAGGTGAGGAAAAGAACATAGTTTTAGCAAAACGCTGGAGCGAAAGCAACGTAGTTTATCATGTAGCAAAAGGCATAATGGCTGATGAAATAATTAGCTTTGAGAAAAACATACCAAAGCAGGATCTTACTCTGATACTCGATATAAAGCCAGAAACTTCGTTAAAGCGTAATGCGAACCCTGATGCGTATGAAAACCTGAGCTTCCTTAAGCTTGTTTGGGAGAATTATATAAACTTAAGCAACTATTATCCTTATGGAGATAAAATATACATAGAAGGAGAAGATGATCCTTGCACTGTAAACTTTACCCTGCTTTCCGTTGTAAACGATTACCTTGAACAGCAGGTTTGATTTTTAAAAGCCTTATTCTTGTACCAAGTACTGAGAGAATTTTTTCAAATCTTCTATGTGGTCTACCCCTTTGGCTATTTCTCTGACCTTTTTTCTTAAGTTCAGGTCTATTGTAACGCCCCCATAAGATAGCTTTTCTATAATGGACTTGGTAAGGCTTTCTCCTTTTTTATCATAATCAAGCATGATTATAACTTTTTTATAAAATGAAAGTTCGGATGCAAGGTTTCCTGTACCTTTTCCGCTGCCGCAAAGCTGAAAAATCTTCCCCCTGTATCCAAGACTCTTGATAGCCAGAAAATCTCTTTTTCCCTCAACTACAACGATGGTTTTTTCATCATTAATTTCAGAAAAAAGTTTATGTAATGAAGAAGCAACTTTCCTTTTACTCTCTATCTGCCATTTATTTATCTGCTTCCTATCTTTCAATGTTATCTTTTTCCTTATTTTTATAATGCAATTGTTAATAAAATTTTTCTTATAATCAGTACTCCCGCAGGTAATGACATTTCATAACAATTAGAGATACAATTGATGATTTTTGTTTTTTGATTAACTTTTGGTTTAATCTTATTTTGCTTTTTTCAAACCAGATTTTAGCCCCTAGCTTATACCCATGTGAGCTGCTTATTAATTTATCGGCAATGCTTTTCCTGTGTGTTTTATCAAAAAATCATTTCACCCCTCCAATGTTCTCCAGTAATGTTGGGTCCATTATAACTTCCCTCTTAGGTAGCCTTTTATAGTATATAACTGCTGGAGTTTCAAGCCTTTCAATATCAAAGGCTCCATGTGGCCTTATGAAGTTGTACCAATTCATAAATTCATCGACAGAATTGAAGAACTTTTCTTCTTCTTTAAAGCTTATGCCTTCTAGCTTCAAGACTGGCAAAATTCCATTATTCTTGTATAAATAATGTATCAGCTGCGCTCCCCTTACAGAAATTCCCTTAACAGCCGCTATTTTTCATTCTTTAACTTACCTTCAATCTTTTGCTTAACCATTCAATTTATCTGGTAATCTGTAAGCACGCTATCTTATACTTTAACGTATTTATCCAAAATTTGCTCAAACGTGCTGCTAGCTTATGGGGGTGAAATAATTGTTTGATAAGAGATTATGTTTAAAAATCTAAAAAAGAATTTAATAACTGTTTTTATAACAAATCAGACAAAACAGAAATGGCGTATGCACAATAAACTTTTGCCTATTTACATAAAGTTCGTGGAGGGCTATCCGGCCCTTTTAATATTTGACAGATACTTGGCTATAGCAGACCTTCACATAGGATACGAAATTTCAGAAAGAGAAAATGGTATTCATATACCAATACAGAAAGCGAGATACGTAAAAAGGGTAAAAGAACTTAAGGATCTTACGGGTGCTGAAGAGCTGATAATCGTTGGGGATGTAAAGGACAGCATAATGATGCCTAATGCAGAAGAAATAAGCGAACTGATATCCGTTTTTGAAGAAATTTCCAAGCTATTTAAGATAACCATAATACAGGGAAACCATGATGCATACATAGATAAAATTCTAAGGAATTTTGCCAGCTTTGCCGGGGCTGAAGGCATCGTTCTAAAAAATGGAAGGGCAAATGTTGCGCTTGCTCACGGCCATGCAAGACCTTCTGATGAATGTCTGAAAAGCGGCACGCTGATTCTTGCGCACCTGCATTTTTACATAAAATATGAAAACAGCAAGTATCCGGTTTGGCTCGTTGGAAGAAAAAACAAAAAGACCGTAATTCTAATGCCCCCGTTTAACGATCTGCTATCTGGATATTATGTAGAAGACGTTGAAGCAAAGGTGCCTTTCACCGATTTTAAGCTCCAGGAGTTAAAAGTAATCACTCTTGATGGCTACGATTTAGGTACGCTGAAAAACCTTAGAAGCATAATAGAAGAAGAAGCTGATTAAAAATGCCAGGACCTTAAACCAGCAAGAGCTTAGCGAATCAAAATGCTTTTTAATATGTTGTTACCATAATTTTGATATGAATACAGATCAAATTTTAGGTGCAATAATAATGATTGTAAGCATACTGGTTATAATTGTGTACGGTTATTTGATCTTCATGTACCCCCTGATAGTTCTGCAGATAACGGTTTTTCTGGTTATAGCTGTTCTTTTGGGCATCCTAGCATGGATAGGCTATACGCTTTTAACAACGCCTGCTCCTAAGCCCGTTGAAGAAACGCCAGAAAACAACAAACAAATTGAACAAACAGAGCAGAAATGAAAGATTATGCTATAATTTTTGACCCAAGACTCAAAAAATTAGCTTCTTCTCTTTCAAAAATTAGTGAAGCACCGGCATATCAGGCAGGAACTAATGTAATTTACGATAGATATATGGTGCTCTGGAGTTACAGGACAAACTATGAACAGGAGAGAACAAAACTTAAGAGAATTTTAAAAGAACTTAACGATTCGGGTTACATAGAAGTACTGCTTTTGCTGCCCGGACCGTATCAAAAGGGAGGAGATCAATCAAAATTTATGGAGGAAATGGCCGATTTTGATTTTGTTGGCAGAATAATATTTTTCGACCTGACACCAGTTAGCAAGATTGGGCTTACGCCGAGACCTTCAGTTAACCTTTCTGCTATACCAACTCTTATCAAGTTTCTAAAAGAAAACGGTATAAAAACAAAGGTCATGACTTTTAATTCAGAACTTACGACTCAGGCGAAGATAATAGAAAGTTCTGTGGGAAAAAGCGAAGATTCTGTTATGCTGATAGACAATTACGTTGATGATCCCGAAAAATACATTCCTATACTCGAAACCTACAAGGAAAAAGGAATAAAGACATATCTGTTTTCAACTTTTTTTGCATTCTCGCCAGAACCGGTAAGCGGCATGACTCAGGTCATTACAACTAACGCTATAGCGTGGGATAAAGCCATAATCCTTGATATATCATCTGCAATAGCTGAATTTGTTGATGCTGTAAGTTGAAATGCACAATAGCTGTCGATGTAGGAGCTACGAACTTAAGGCTGGCAACTTTTAATGGTAAGGAGCTCAAGGATAGGGTTTCTTTTAAACTGCAGGGTTCTGTTAACCCGCTGAATCACATAACGGCTTACCTTGAAAAGTTTTCAAAATCATGCAACCGTATCGGCATAGCCAGTGCTGGACCAATGGATTTAAAAAATGGTACGGTTACGTTGATAAACTATAACAATTTAACGATTAATTATTTAGATTCTTTAAAAGAATACGGCAAGGTTTACATAACCAACGACTGCATAGCAGGCCTTTTGGCTGAAAAAAAGTTTGGAGAAGCAAAATGGGCAGAAAACGCCGTTTACCTTACGTTCAGCAGCGGCATAGGGGCTGGCGTTATGGTGGACGGTCACATATTGATAGGTAAAGATGGAAACGCACACGAAGTAGGACACATTGTGCTGAATTATGAAGATAATATTGAATGCGGATGCGGAAAAACGGGTCACTGGGAAGCTTTTTGCGGCGGAAAGTCCATGCCGAAATTTTATCAAAAAACAACCGGCAAAAAGGTTAATACTCCTGAAGAAATTTTTAAGTTGTATTATGATGGCAGTCCGGAGGCCGCAGAGTTTATAGAAAGATGCATGAACATAAACGCAGCAGGATTGGCCAGCATTATAAACGTCTATGATCCAGACGTTATTGTATTGAGCGGCAGTGTCTACCTTAATAACGAAGAACTTTTTTTAAAAAAACTTCCGCAACTCACAAAAAAATACGTAATGAACAGAATGCCAGTTATTAAAACAGCGACTCTTAGGGAAGATTCTGTTATAGTTGGAGCCGGCGTTCTGGCCTCTCTAAATGGTAAGCTTCCTTGAGTCTCTAACCTATTTCGCTTATCTCTTTTGATGCGCTTGAATTGCAAAGATCATTAACAAGCTTTTCAGCGCTATCGTAAAATCTGAGTCTTCCATTCTTTCTTTGATCAGGAAACTCTCCCAAATTTTCTAGCTTGTCTGAAGGCATTCCATTTCCCTTTAAAACAAATACTTCCTTTCCCATAGCATAACCCATAAGCGCTTCAATCATGGTTCCCGAGCTACCTCCAAGCGCTATCAAAAAATCGGAAGATCTGACCATAGGCACAGACCTAGCCCTGTACTCTTCGCCAGTTTTTATAAGATAGACGCCTTTAGGAACTCTGACGTTTTCGTTTTCAATCGGAAGCAAAAGCAAAACCCTTAAATTAAGTTTGGAAGCTTGATCCACAACTGTCTTCATTAAACCCCAATATCCTCCTAGGAGCAAAACTGGATCTTCACAATCTTTCTTTATAAGTTCCAAGAGTTTTTGCGTTTCCTTAATGAGCGCTTCCGGAACATCCCCACTATGAGCAGCTATCCCTATTTGCATGATCTAATCATTCATCGGCTGTTTTATAAAATTACCTCAGAATGGTTTTTAACAAAAAGTTATTGATCAAAAAACTGTTCAAGCAGTTTTGTTATCTTCTTCATTTTCCTGCTTTTTCTTGTTATAACTTTCTATTACGAGCGGTGCTACCTCTTCAAAGGCATACTTTACTATATCATCTACCGTGCCTCTTGAAAACATTGTTATAACACAATTTCTGGTTAACCCTATTATTTGCGATATGCTTTTTGCCCTGACCACTATGTACCATAAAAGTCCGTGTTCTTGGTACATTTTAAAAAGATCGGTCTGGGAAAGCGCATCTCCGTAAAGCGCGAGGACGTTTACGTTTGGTATGTCTATCTGGTCAAAGTACGCAACCCTCGTCTCTTCGAGGCTTTTGTTATAGTAATCTAGAAATATATTGGGGTCGATTCTTGCCTCAACTACATAACCGGGCCTAATAAACACGGCTTTGCTAAATTCGTTTGCCAGATAATTGGCCAAAGGCTTTTTTGCAAGTATGAAAAGGAAATAGTACCCTTCTATGTTTTTTACGAAAAACTGGACCTTTATCGTTGAAACCTCAGGTTTGTACCCCTCTTTTGTTCCTACTTTTATAACTTTATCATAGTAGATCGTGCCGTTAAGGGACGATTCATCGTATCCATCTACAGAAAATTCAAAATTTAACTGGACGTGCGTTTCTTCGTCTTCTCTTGTTATTTTAAAGCTCGATAGCTTCTCCGCTATAAATGCGATGCTCTGTTCTGTGTTTATTCTAAACAGCTTTCCTGCTAACATTTTTACGTTTATGATTAATTCTTTTAAGTATATATGTTTGTGGGTGGCTTAAATTCCTGTTGAGATGTTTCTTTTGCTAGTTCTGCTTCAATTGTTTCTGCTCCTTTTATAAGTGGAGTGACATCTACTTCAAAGCCATAATATTTTGACAGTGTTTCAACAGCAACGCTTGCGGCTCTGGGATCTACTCTATCAGGAGAAGCATAAGCGAGAAGAGCTACTGCTGGAAAATTCTTTATCTCAAAATAGTTCAAGAGTATAGCTACTGGTCCGACTATGATATGCTCGTCTTCCAAAGGCTTAGCATCAGAAAGTATTCCCCTGAGCTTGTATGCGCTTGTTGCTGCAATCCTGTACCTGCTGTCATCTGCTTTCAAGGTGGAATCTAACCCCCCAACGAGGAATACCTCTTTAACGCCTTTTTTGATTATCTGATCCGCAAAGCTTCTGTAAAACTTTAATTCTTTATCTTTCTGTACAGGGACGTCAACCTTAAATATAGCTATGTTGCCGTGCACAAAAATTTCATAAGGCGTGCTTATCATGCCGTTGATCAGGGTAGAAACCGGTGCGGAGTCTTCATAATCAACTATGCAGCATCTCTTTACGGAAAGCTTTTGAACTAGATACTTTACAGTCCAGTAACCTGTTGCGCCTATACCGTGAAACCCGCTTATTAGAGTTTTACCCTTTAACGACGCATTCTTTGGGTATATAGAGACGTAATTGTTATAACTCAACTTTTTCACCTAATCAGCTCAGTTTAACTATACTTCTTATTAACTTTTTCCCTTAACTTCTTCTTCATATCTTTTTAACACAAGCTCTTCGACTTTCATGAAATATATTTGAGTCGGCTTTGGCATCTTGCTAAGGTTTTTTTCTACCGCTGCTATAAAATACTCTATAGCCCTTTTGCTTACTTTAATGTTAAACTTCATAGGTAATATCGGATCCTGTTCGATTTCAAGTTTATCCTTCAGTTCTTCTGGTGCGATCTTGATATAATCTTCCTTAATTATGTTATACCATTCAGAAAGAACTTGAGGAGTAAGGCTCTCCTTCTGCTCTATTATGTACTGGGCCAATTTAAAAACCATGTCTTCACTCACTGTAAACTACCCCGCCCTTACGAACTTGTTTTCCCGGTTCATCGATATGCTTACCTGCGGAATACTTTGCAAGTATTCCACCATCGCAGGGGCGTTTCCATAGCCTGGCGTCTCCCCTATGCTCCAAAGGGAAAGCCTCTCCTTTTCTAGGTTGGGCATCAATAATGTAATATTTTCTCATAATAAAAACGTTTCTATAAGGGCTATTTATTTCCCCCTCGTGCAAGGGGACTTTCGCCCCCTTCACCTGCCAGTTAAATTACATGAAGATTTATGTCATAAATAAACAGGCCAGCATCAAGAACACCAGGTATCCTGATTATCTCTTCATAAGCGCTTTTGAGGTCAGAGTTTTCAGAATATGAAGCATCGAATATATAATTCCCGTTTTCGGTTATAAAAGGATAGCCCCGTGAGTCAACCCTTAAACTTGGTTTAAGCCCTAGCCTTATCAGGCTGTCTTTTACCAGAAAGTAAGAAAATGGAATAAACTCAACTGGTAAAGGGTAAACTAGCTTTTCAACTACCTTATCTTGTGATACAAAAACATGCCTTTCTTTAGAAAGTTCCCAGACTATCCTTTCCTTTGTAAGTGCCCCTCCACCGCCTTTTATTATGTATCCGTTATAGCTTGACACCTGGTCTGCACCGTCGATTACTAAGTCGAGAAAGCTAAAGTTTGGTTCTGATATAAGATAATAATCAAGAACCTCAAGCTTTATCTGACCTGAAGTAGGAACGCCTACAGGCCTTATATTCTTGTTGTTCAACCTTTTCCCGAGTTCTTTTAAAACTCTTGATGCGGTCCTCCCGCTTCCCAAGCCTATTATCGGTGTCCTGTTAAGAGCAACAAGTTTTTCTTCTATTAAATCAAGAGCTATGTCAAGTCCCTGCATAATAATAATATTAAAAAATTAATATTAAATGTTTATCTCATCAAGTATGTTATTTATTGCGTCTTTTGACAAGTTAAGCTTATGAAGTATAGTGTACCTTTCAGGCCTCAACGTAGGAGCCATAAGAACGGCATCGACAACTTCCTCACGTTTAATTCCTATCTGAGAAAAAGATGAAGGTAAGCTCGCCTCCTGAATCTTTGATTTGATCTTTCTCCAGTTAATCCCGTAGAGGTAAGCTATAAAAACTGTACTCAGGGCTACTTTTTCGCCGTGTGTGCCTTTTTCAGGAGCTATGATGTCAAGCGCATGAGATACAAGGTGTTCGCTGCCGCTTAATGGTCTGCTGCTTCCCGCTATGCCCCCTGCAACTCCTGCGCTTATCAGCGCTTCCATAAGGTTCCTTACCGAAACGTATTTCAAAAGCTTTATTCCTTTTGTGCTTATCATTGCGTGTTTTGCGCTTTCATATGCCAGCTTAGAAGCGTATTCTCCATAGTATTCGTTCTTCTCAATCCAGGCAAGTTTCCAATCCCTGATCGAAGTGAACTTCCCCAAAAGATCGCCCAAACCGCTCAGTATGAACCTCTTAGGAGCTTTCATTATCACAGAAAGATCAACTATTACTCCGCGGGGAGGTTTAACTTTAACTGAATAAGGATGTGTCCCTCCTTTTAAAGAAGAGAAAGGGCTAGCTATGCCATCGTTCGAAGCAGAAGTTGGCACGCTTATCACATGAACCCCTGTTTTGTATCCTACGTATTTTGCAACGTCCAGCACCTTACCCCCTCCAAAACCTATTACCGCTTCAAAATCTTTGCCGTGGCATCTGTTATATATTCTTTCAGCCTCATCGTACGTTGATGCATAGACAACCTCTTTTTCATATTCAAATCCTCTTAACGCTGCATCTATTTTTTCAGCAAATATATCGCTTACGTTAGGTCCTGTAAGCAAAAGGGCTTTTTTCTTTATTAATTTTGATAAATTATCGTTGTTAAACGTGTTGTCCCCCACTATAATAATTTCAGGTAATTCCATTATGTGACTTAATTCTTTTCGCCTCTACTTGATATAAATTCATAAACCTTAATCAAACTTTCTTTGTACAGATCATAAAATAATAGCTTCCCATCCTTCTTTAAGAAGGATCCGTCAGATATCACGTCCTTCACGATTTCGGGCCCTCCCTGATAGCCCAGAGAAGCAACCAGATCCCACGACGGATAAATCTTATTCAGATCGTATGTGATAAAGTCAGCGTTATTCCCTGGTTTTATTACGCCTGAGTCCAATCCTAGAGCAATATGTCCATAGTGGGAAGCCATCTTCATGGCTTCTTTTATAGAAATGTTAACGCTCATTGAATAGGCTCTGGATAAAAGCGCTGCAAACCTTATTTCGTTAAAAATGTTAAGAGTTTCAGAACTTCCTGGGCCATCCGTTCCAATGCTAACCTGTATTCCAAACCTTTTCATTTCGTTTATTTTAGCTATGCCGCTTGCTAGCCTAGAATTAGAAAAAGGGCAGTGAGAAACAAATATATTATTTCTGGAAAGCTTGCTGAGTTCATTGACTTCAAGGTGCACTGCGTGAGCTAGTATAAGCCATTTTTTTATCGCGCCTATTTTTTCCAGAATTTCAACTGGGCTCCTATCATAAGCCTTCTTTATTTCTGCGAGTTCTTCTCTATTTTCAGCAAAGTGCATCTGATATTTGAAACCATTCATGCTGAAGAGCTCTTTTAACATTTCCTCACTTACCGCGTAGAGCGAATGAGGCGAAATAAATACTTCAAAGCCATCCTTCAAAAGACCAGTTGAAATGTTTTTTATGTTTCTGAGCCTTTTCCAGCTTTCTTCTTCCATATAGGGAACCTTATCCATAAAAGCCAGTCCAAGCTTTACCTTAACAGGTAAACCTATCGCCTTAACGGCCCTTACCATTGGCGGTATATCATAAAAATCGAGGACTGCTGTAACGCCTGAGCTTATCATTTCCCCAAGGCCTAGAACGTTCGCGTGGTAAAGAAGTTCGTAGTCAAGTTTAGACTCTATATTCCAAACTTCTTGCAACCACTCATAGAGGGTTTTATTTTCTCCTATACCCCTTAAGGCTACCATTCCAACATGAGAATGAGTGTTTGCAAAAGACGGCGCTATCAAAACGTTACCCAGGTCGTAGACGTCTTCTGCCTCTGGCCTTAGCTCATCTGTTTTTCCTGTTTTAACTATTTTTTTATCTTCGACAAGAACTGAAAAATTTTTTAAAGGTTCGTTTAAATAATCAGTTAATAAATACTTTCCTTTAAAAAGTATTTTCATTGTTTTTTAGCGTATATTTCAGCAAACTCTACTTGACTTATCTCGGGAATTATATCAAGAATGTCGTTCGCTATTGCTCTCTTTATGTACTGAAGGCCATCCGTAAGAAAATACTGCTCAGGAATTTCAATCCTAACTTTACCCTGATCGACCTTATATACAGGGTTCTGAATCTCTATGCTTCTCTGAATGAGCCTTTCTACCTTTTCGTTCAGATCGGTTATCTCCTTAATTATTTCAACTTCATATATTAGAGTTTTACCAGCTAGTCTATCGTTAAAGTCAATCTGAACCCTACCACTATTTATGGAAATTACTGTTCCGACCTGTCCGTTATATTCAACCTGATCACCAACGTTTACATTTTCCCCGAATTTTCTCAGTGGTATAACCTTTATCTTTGAAGGATCACGGTTTCCGAATGCTTTTTCAGGAGGTACTTCAATCGTAGCTTTATCCCCTACGTTAAGCTTCTGTATTTCTTCTTCTAGTGCTTTAAGTATCCAGCCTTTACCAACAGCAATGAGCTTCGGCTCATACTTTGCTCCTTCTTTGTAGATTTTGTTAGCCTTTGCTACTTCTTCTATTGTTGTCTCTATTACTTCTCCTGTTTCTTTTATTTTAGTTGTATAGTTTATTAATATCAACGAATTTTGGTTCAAATATTATCTAACCCCTTTAATTTTTCCTCTGCCACCTCTATAGCTTTTTCAACATTAACATTTATGCCTTGCGCTATCATTGAATAACCTACAGCTATGATTGTTGGTAGAATCTTAGAGCGCTCTATGATGCCCATGTTACCAATTCTGAATATTTTTCCTTTGACCTCACCAAAGCCGCCAGTTATAACGATATTATAATTATTTTCAAGATATTTTCTAAACTTTATGTCATCAACTCCCTGTGGGTACTTTATAGATATCACGACGTTTGATCTGAATTTTTCATCAACAAATGGCTTAAGACCCATCGATTCAAACGCGCTATAATAAGCCTGAGCTCCTATCATGTGTTTTTGGATTGTCCTTTCCAATCCTACACTTGCTATCTTCTCTAACGCAGTTTCCAGAGCATAAAATAATGGAAGAGCTGGAGTAAATGGTGTCTCATATTTTGCAAGAAAATCCACATATGATGCGTAGTTAAAGTACGTTGAGTATGGTGGGTCCTTCCTCACATAGTTAATTACGTCGTCGCTTACGCCAACCAGGGCCAAACCCGGCGGCGTGAAGAGGCATTTCTGGCTTCCTGCTATCACGACGTCAGCATGCCACTCATCCATCGGAAGGACGTCTCCTCCAAACACAGATATAGCATCTATTACGTAAAACATGCCATATTTTTCAGCTATTTCGCCCAATTCTTTTGCATACCTGTAAGTAGTTCCCGGCGAAGTATCGTTATAAACAAGGTATATGGCCTTGGCGTCTTTGTTTTCAGAAGCTGCCTTTTCAATCTGTTCTACAGAAGGAGCCGTCCCAAAAGGCGCATTGACCCTAACAACTTTGCCTCTGGCCATTTCTATCTGTTGCGCTAACCTGCCGCTAAACTCTCCAAATACTGGCACTATTGCTTTGTCGCCTGGTCTTATGATGTTCATAACAGCAGATTCAGCACCACCAGTACCCGAGGATGAGAGAACTATAACATTGTACTTGGTCTTAAAAAGCTCCTTGCTTATTTTTTCTATGTTTGACATAAGCTGATGAAATTCTTCCCCCCTGTGATTTATAACGGGCTTGCTCATCGACATCAAAACGTCATCAGGGACGTCCACGGGGCCTGGGAGCATTATAGACTTCCTCTTAATTTCCATTTTACTCACCTTCATAACCTTAAAATTATTTGCTAATAAACGTTTTATTTTATTTTAGAAAGCTCTAAAAAATTCCCATACACTGGATCGTCTTTATTTTTTAGGTTTATACAAAATCAGTTTTGAAACTTTTATATAGTAAACTCAAGCTGCATTACTTCAAGTTTTTTACCGCTTTCATGAGGATAGATTACAGTTGCGTTATAGCTGTCTCCAAACATTATCATTATGAGATCCTGGTCACGGTAGATTTCTGCCTGAAAGCCAGCCACAAACAGTGTTCCCAGCGAATTGATCCTGTTTATTGCGTCTTTCAGCATATCAGAAAAACCGTCTTCTAAAAGCTTTTGACAGTTCAATGCTCCATGGTCTTCATGAATGTCTATCTCAAACTCGCATAGATCTGCCATACTTGTTGACGCGTTTTTAAGCTCTTTCTGCAAATCTATGTTTTCCTGAGCAGGTACAACTTCAACTGAAAGCAAAGCGCTAACTTGACTGCCCTCTTTCATTCTTAATATTTCTTTATCGAGCTTTTCCCAACCTGATGATGCCACTTTAAACATTTATTTCCCTCAAACTTAACTAGTTTCGAGCGTTATAAACCTTTGTAAAATACCAGTACTCCCGCAGGTAATGACATTTCATAACAATTAGAGATACAATTGATGATTTTTTATTTTTGATTAACTATTGGTTTAATGCCATATATCTTTGTTTTGGGTCAAATTTTGGCCCTCAGTATA
>Ga0208548_100058_pt1 | contig 55715 bp, 55 predicted proteins | sample ECH_Chost_MetaG_FD_187133 | JGI IMG/M metagenome (GOLD analysis project Ga0208548, IMG submission 187133) | Hot spring microbial mat communities from Yellowstone National Park, Wyoming, USA - ECH_C host_MetaG (SPAdes) (version 2) | ecosystem: Environmental > Aquatic > Thermal springs > Hot... | reverse complement strand
CAGTTGAATCCACAGCTATTGTAACATCTTTAGCAATATCAACATCAGGGTCGATATCCACCTTTACTTTGGCTACTCTCCACCATACAGTTGTATAATCAGCTGTTCTTCTTTTGAATACGTCTACGTGCTCTGCGAACACCCTTAGAAACCCCTCTATCTGTCTGTAGGGAAGAAGATACACGTGGATGGCTGCGAGCATATTCATTAATGAGTTTGGATAACGATACTTTGCTCCTTCCTTTTTCTCGTTCAATCTGTTTAACTCTTCTTCCCATCCAGATAAAAAATCAGGGTCAAAGAGTAACTCTCCTCTTCTTACTAGCTCTTCATTGTACTTCTTCCAGTCCCTCTTCTTCTTAGAGCTCAATGATAGGTATCGTTAATAGAAGATTTATAAATTTGTTAGTACGATGCTGGTATAAGTACCTGCGGTGCGCAGGGAATTTACGCCTGTGGAGACCAAGACCACCGTAACTCCTCTTCCACATGGGACACCACAAAACGGTTCCGTTTGATGGAACCTCCGCTGTGGGTGAAGGGGGATCGAGTCTGGTCGTTGAATCAGGAAGCTCCGAGGCTTCAGCTGGGGAGTAGCTCACGGGGGCTATGGTACACGGGCACAGCCATGGTAGGTATCTGGATGATAGCTACTTCTGGCCTATTCTCGAACGTGCACAGGAGCTTCGTGTTCCCCTCTATATCCATCCTACTGCTCCTCCTGAGCCTGTGATCAAGGCTAGCTACTCCGGAAACTTCTCTCAAGAGATAACAGAATTGATGGCAACTGCAGGCTGGGGATGGCATATTGAAACTGCAATACACATTCTCAGAATAATATTCAGTGGAGCACTTGACGTATATTCTCGCCTTCAGCTGATTATAGGACACCTTGGCGAAGGTATACCTTTCATGCTACCAAGGATTGAACGAATGTTTCCGACTCGGTTAACCAAACTCAATAAACCTATAGGTGCCTACTTCCGTGAAAACATACATTATACCGTCAGCGGTTTTAACTTCACCCAGCCATTTATTGACCTCTTTCTTCAGGTTGGCGTTGAAAGAATAATGTTTTCTGCTGATTACCCTTATTCCTCCATGAAAGAGGCTATTGATTTTCTTGTTAATTTACCCGTAAGCCCGCAGGACAAGGAGAGGATCGCACATTGTAATGCTGAAAGGTTACTAAGGATATGAGCTTATTGCTCTTAACCACAAAAAAGATGATTAGCAAGCCAAGAACATTCGGTTTAGCTATCCAAGTGCTTGCAGCTCGATGCTCTGTAGTCCAACTTCAGGAAGACTAATCACCAACTTGGATTCAGGAAAACGATAGCATAATAGGAAGAAAGTGTCTCACACGACCAACCGCACCAACCAGGCTGAACCCAGCTAACTTGTTGAATTATGTTGCTTACCGTAGAGCTTGAGCCACTTGGTACTGCAAAAGTTCCTGCAGGATATCTGTTAAAAGTGTTGTCTCTCCTTTTCGTTCAGGTTAGTCCACCAGTCCAATACATTGATAGATTGGGCAATATTGCTTTGGTCGTACACAGGTGCATCGCTGGTAGAATAGGAATAAGATGACCTGATAGAAGCCATTGCACCGCTATCGACAGCCGAAGAGCCAACACTAACTTCGTCGGTTTGAACTCCTGCCGTTGTGCCAGCGCCATATCACCAGCTATAAATCCAGTTGTTTGCCCCAAAGTTCACGCTGTCTACCATGTCAACACCATACCAGTTACTTCCACAGCCCCCGGCATAAGGAAATACCCCAGAGACTTCGTTTATCCATAGATACCATACGTATAAGTTGTAGCTGTTACTGTCTCATAATCTCCCCTTCTTTCTTTTCTTTATTCTTTCGTTGAACCGCTTCATTCTGTCAACCTAATTCGCTATCTTTCCCTGACCAGTCAACACGTATTATCATCTTTTATGCAATGCTGAATATGTATTTCATTCAGGTCTAAACCTAGGAACATACATTCGCTATCATATGACAGCTTAATATTTTTCTGCCAGTACACGAATGTTTGAAAACACCCATGTAGTAAAGCAGTGTTGAATTGTGAGAAAGGTTGTTAACATCCAATAACGCCATAAAATATAGCATTTTTTATGGACTATAGTCCAAGAAAATCGATGATTTGCCGGATAAATGGATCCTGAAGAAAGAAGTAATTTTGATAAGGGGCCAAGGCAAAGTGGCAAGACAACCTGCCTTCTTCGTCTGAAGGAGAAGTATCGTGGAGAATATGTTACCCTAGAGGATTATAGTGTACTTAAGACCTTTGAAGAAGCACCGAGGCAGTTCGCAGCCAGGTAGGCGAATAAAAGAACTATTTTTTATTTAGATGAAGTTCAGTATAGCTAGAATGCAGGCAGGAATCTCGTTGCCCTACTCAATACATCTTGTTTCTCTCGTTATATTGATGGTTATATCAGGAGGAGGCATATTGAGTATCTTTAGACGGTTAACGGGTGCAACCTTCATTTTGGCATGAACATTGTTCTTCTTGATAGCATCAGCCAGTCAATTTGGCAGCCTACACCAAGGGGGCAACAGTCGGATACATATCGCTAGGAATGGGGGCAATTTGTATCTTTAGCAGGTGTCACGCTAATAATCATGTCAAAGAGATACAAAGAAGCTACTATTATCCATCTAATTTATGGCATCAATCGATTCAGAAACCTAATTTTATTCGGCGCATATTTTGAAATAACATTTTTGACCTTGGATATTATATACCATGTGATAACCGGTCAGCCGATCGCACTCCTTGGTGCAAATATGCTGGAGTCGCTATTGCATTTTGGAATCTATGCGTCTGTGCTATCTTTTCCATTCATTGTAGCAAGCCAGAAAGTCCCCCGATTCTTGGCTATTTTAGGACCTGCGCTCGCATTTCTTTTCATGGCTTCTGACTTAATATACGACAGTTTTTATGGTTACAGCGACCTCTTCGGTCACGGTTTACTGAAAACCTTACTTCATTTAGTCATCTATTATTGAATAGTGGTTGCTTTTGGTTCAATAATATTGCCCAAAGGCTCTCCTCTACAAAAACAAGACATCGTTTGATAAATTGTTATCGACACGTTTCAAGCTATTTCTCATCATGCTGCATATTTGAGGATGGAATACTGGAGAAGAGACTTCTGAAGGTCCGCTGCCAGAGCATATGAGGGCCTGAGGGTTGACCCATTATCACTGTCCGCATCTGTCCTGTCCAGACTAGCATAGCATGTCTCCCCACGGAGTAACAGAGGTCGCACAACCTGCTTTAGTTACGAGTATTATTCGTTTTGGTTTTACTTAAAGACTATTGGCAAGAATAAATAAAAAAGCAAGGACTTGCTGATAAAAAGAAAACATAAAGATGTAAAAGCTCATTCGAGCAGGGTTAAGAGCAGAAACACTTTATCCACATGATGGGTGATATAAAACAAACATCAGATCACTTCTTCTCTTCGACCTTTGTTCAACACGAAAGGATTAGTAAACTTCCGGGTCATGATCTAAATTTCCAAGCTATGAGGGAGTCTTCAAAGACCAAGAGCCAAAATTCCCTACTATTCAATAAGTTGACATGATAAGGGGGCTGTATGCAGCAACTTCAGTTCTTGCAGCACTTCCATAGTCAGGTAGAAGGGCCATGCATATTGATGTACCAATAGTTCAGTCTTTAACCTCTCTGCAGATACTTCGTTTAGCTTAAGCAACGTTGCGACTGAGTTCGACAGACTTTTTTTTATGGAGAGGAGCCCTATTATAAATTCTACAAGACGAAGGACCAAAGGTAAACAGCTGTTGCACCGATTGAAGAAAAATTTAGCATGAATCTTCTAAAATATCTCAAAACTGAAGAGATAGCTTCTCTCACGAACGGTGATTAGGAAGCCAGAACAGAGGCTGAGAGAAGGTTTTCATCAATATTCAAACAGAGGACAAGAGATGAATGGTCCAGAATTCTTATGAAAAAAGAGACTTGCGTTACTCCCGTTCCTGATATATCCGAAGTTTTACGCAATCCTTGGATTAAAGTTGTCTATGATAACGAAAGTAAGGTTTTGACTGTGCCAGTTAGAGTGGAGGGCATAAAGAAACAAAAAATTAAGAAGGCGCCGCTAATTGGGGAGAATACGGATGCAGTTCAGTTCTTTCCTCCATTGGCTATAGTGAAAAAAAGATAATATATTTGAAGAACGAAGGAGTTGTTAATTGAGGTCAACCAAAAAGTTTTTATCAACTATACGATGATTAACATTTCCGATGAATGTCTGAAGGAAAGCGTAGGCTTGTAGCAATCATGTTTACCGACATGGTCGGCTATACAGCTTTGGGACAAAGAGACGAGTCACTCTCTCTCGCCCTCGTTGAGGCACAGAGGAAACTGGTACGACCTGTCTTGGCCAAGCATGGCGGAAGAGAGGTAAAGACAATTGGAGACGCTTTCTTAGTGGAATTTCCCAACGCAACAGATGCGGTAAGATGTGCCTACGACATACAGAGGACGACAAAAGAGTTTAACCTTTCCCTAGATTCCGCAAAGCGGATACATCTCAGGATAGGCCTTCATCTGGGTGAGGTGATTGAACATGAAGGGGATATTTCAGGCGATGCAGTTGATGTTGCATCTAGAATCGAGCCACTGGCCGAAGATGGGGGCATCTGTCTTACACGTCAGGTCTACGACCACGTCAAAAACAAGTTGGATTTCCAGCTGTCTAGCCTTGGGCTGAAAACTCTGAAGAATGTTATCGAACCAATCGAGGTCTTCAAGCTAACCCTCCCCTGGAGCGAAACGGAAAAGCCCATGCCAGCTCAGCTTGATAAGAGACGAATAGCCGTCCTTCCGTTTGCAAGCCTTAGCCCTGACCCGAACGATGAATATTTCGCTGACGGTTTGACGGAGGAGCTGATTACCACGCTATCGAAGCTGTCCCAACTCACAGTCATAGCCAGGACTTCCGTCATGGTGTATAAAGGCGCGGCAAAGAGAGTGTCTGACATCTCCCGAGAACTCAACGTAGGCACTCTGGTCGAAGGAAGTGTCAGGAAGGCTGGCAACAAACTGAGAATAACCGTCCAGCTTTTGGATTCGGCCACCGAAGGACACATCTGGGCACAGAACTTCGATAAGCAACTAGATGATATTTTCGATATTCAAACTGAAATCGCGGAAGGGATTGCCAATGAACTTCAGGTCCAATTGGGGGGGCCACAGAAGAAGCTACTCGAGAAAAGGCCAACAGTGGACACCGACGCGTATATACTGTATTTAAAAGGAAGACACTACTGGAATGAAAGAAGCGTGGAGGGAGTGCGACAGGCAATCGTTTACTTCGAGAAGTCAATAGAGAAAGATCCTCGGTTCGCCTTGGGATACTCTGGTTTGGCCGATTGCTATCAGGTTATGGCGAGGAACCGGCTGGCGGAATTCGGACCGAATTACGAGAAAGCCAGAGAATATGTGACCATGGCTCTAGAAATTGACCCAGACCTTGCTGAAGCTCACACAACCCTTGGAGCTATCCTCCACTATTACCTGCGTGATTGGAAGGCCTCCGAGAGAGAGTTTAGAAGAGCATTGGAACTTAAGCCGAGCTACGCCACAGCTCATCAGTGGTTCTCACACGTTCTCTTTCAACAGAAGAGATTCGAGGAAGCCGATAAAGAACTATTCATTGCTCATGAACTGGACCCGTTTTCTTTGGCTATCAATCACAACCTGGCCGGTAGTTACTACTTCAACGAGAAATTCGACGAAGCTATCGAAAGATTCGAGAGGTTGCGAGATATAAACCCATCCTATCTCGCGACCTACGTAGGTCCTCCTGGGTTGATTCAAGCGTACGTTCCGGCAGGAATGTATGACAAAGCCTTATCCCGGGTGGAGGATTTCGCGCTCTACTCAAGGTCTCCTAGAGAGGTGAAACTCTGGAGAGCTTATGTCCTTGCTTCGATGGGAAAGAATCCTGAAGCAAATGCACTCCTCAAGGAGGTGGAGGGCGGATACGAGACCGAATACATTAGCCCATACTTTATAGGGCTGGTCAGATTCATTTTGGGTGACGTAGACGATGGCTTCCAATGGTTCGAAACTGCTTACTCTGCCTACGACGGTAACCTAAACATGATTGCTGTCGATTTTGAGCTACGTGAAATAAGGAATGACCATCGCTTCCTGGATATCTTAAATAAGATAGGTCTGGGCAAATTGGCAGATACCACCCAGCCCGCACCAAATCAAGCATAGAATACTAATTACACTCCAAAGTAGTTTAATGTAGGAATGACGAGCAGAGCGGTTTTGCGAAACGAATGTGCGGCGGGTGGGATTCGAACCAACCAACCCTTACGGGGATGAGGTCCCAAGCATCACGATAGAGAAACACTCGTGCCTTTGACTAGAGTGTGTGACCCACGCATCTTAAATGTATAAGAGTCGTGCCTATTTATCAATTGCACCAAAGGCCGAGCGGTATTGACCCGAAGAAGGAAGATTTGAAAAAAAGAGAGCGAGAAAGTATCAGTAAAAGGCATTGGGGTAACAGAATATGTGCCGCTTCGCTCAGAAGGCGGTCTATATTCAGAAACCAGAGACGTAATTTACAATCCAGAAGCTCAGAGGGCAAAGCAAGAAGTTGAAGTCGTGGCATTGGACTTTATGATGGAATATGCAAGACAAAAGGACTGGACTCCTGAAGACGTCCACGAAGAGAATAGTGGGTACGATATCGTCAGCAGGAGAGAGGATACTTGCCAACGCGCGAAAAGGACCATCTCGAGGATATACTCAGGGGTTCGAATTCTAAGTCTTCGACGGACCCGAGAAAACCTCGAAGCTCTGGAAACACGTAACGAACCCCACGGCCAAGCGAGCCAAGAGTGCCTCGCTCATTATCGTCCCTTTGGCGCATTCAAGACCTATGTGAAGCGATACGTGGAGCCCTACAAGGTGGAGGTTGGAGGAAAGATAGAGGAAGATTGGCCCACTCCGTACTGTTCATCGACGCGGCGTTCGCTTCGATGCTCATCCTGCTGACTGCCGTCGACTCGAGCTTGGGAGCCTTTTACTTTTCAATCGGTCCGACGAGTGCCCACATTTCCCGCTTCGGGCAAGCGTTCAGAATCGCGGAAGAATACTTCCCGATCGGTGCTATCGCCATCAGCTAACCTCGGGATACCGCTCCCTCTCCGTCTACCCGTCTAAGATTGCGAGCCTGTCGATGGCCTAGGTCTGAAGTAATGCATTTCGGAAAGTGGTAGCTGTCCATCGTGGTCAACGAGCGGTTGGGGTTGAAATCCAGGCCGAGTTGTTATCGCAGGTAATGGCTGAAGTTCGGCGTACCTAGATCTAAACCTAGGGATCTTTCCGCATAATAGATTGTGCTGAAGTCCCGGCGACCACAAACTATTTTCGCCCAGCTCCCTCTGAAGTGCATATAATACATAGTGCATGCTCTGGAACCGGCCAGGAAATCCTACTACTTCGAGCCTGATATGGGGCCTAAATCCGGTTTGCAGGCAGTCCCATCCTTCTGAATACGTCTAGGAACCTCGAGTCGTTACGGACGGTGTCGAAGCGCTCATCCTCTCTGAGCATTGCGAGGCGAAGTTCTCTTTGGGCAAATGAACGCTCTAGCCATTCGTACCCCTTTTTCATGCTCTTCCAGCCAGAAATAGAAGCCCGCAATCTCCACAGCCTGCACCCCCATCATTCCTCCCAAATGGGCTTCCAGCTGTGGCAAAAGCATACGCACGGTAGGCTTGTCCCCTTCGAAGTAGGCGATCGTTACATCTGCCAGGCTTTTGAAGTGAGGATATGATTCACGACTCAGTTCTAGGGCAATATCCTTTTCGCGTCTGGCCTCTTCGAACATCTTCATTGCGCCATACCTGAGGGACGCACGGTAATGTAGAAACGGCTGGCTTGGATTCAGGTCCAGGCCTCTCTTCGCCAACTCAAGGGCCTTGTCACGCTCCTTCAGATGAAGGAAGAGGGTAGTCATCCAGGACGGCGTTGATTATCGGAGAGAGGGTCAAGCTCGGCCGCCAGTTGTATATCTTCAAGAGCCTCGTCCCACCTCGATTGGAAGCACAGAAGCATCGAGTACCAATGGTGGGCTGAGGCGTAGCTTGGTTTCAACTCAATCGCTTTCTTGAACTCCTTTTCTGCTTCATCGAATTCGAAAATAGTCTGCAGGAATACTCTCCTAGAGGCGTGAGCTTAAGCTAGGTCCGGCTCCAGTTCAAGGGCCTTCGCGACCAAGACCCTGCCTTGCCTGAGATTCTCTTCAAAATCGAGGCGAAAGTTCGATGCCAAGAGTAGGTGGCAATCTGACAGACCGACGTATCCCAGGGCCAAATCAGGATCATCTTTGATTGCTTGCCGGAAATACTCTTGGGCCTTCCTCATGCTATCCACATCTCTCCTATTCCAATGAAACCTCCCCATCAGGTATAGCGTATATGCTTTTGTACTGGAAGTGGGCTTCCTTCCAATTCTGTCCATCTCGGAGGATAGAATCCTCACCCGAAGCACCTCGGCTACATACCTGGCAATGTCTGTCTGCACGGCGAAGATGTCGTCCAACTCCCTGTCGTAACCCTGTGCCCAGACGTGCAGATCACTGCCCACGTTGATGAGCTGAGCCGTGACGCGGATCCTGTTTCCCGCCTTCCTCAGGCTCCCCTCCAAGACGGAGCCCACTTCAAGCTTGTTACCAATGTCTTTCGGCTTCTTTGTCGTCCCCTTAAACCCCATTAAAGAAGTCCTAGAAATCAAGTTCAGGCCGCTAATGTTTGAGAGAGTCGAAATTATCTCCTCGGTGATCCCGTCTGCAAAAAAGACATCGTTCTGGTCAGGACTTATGCTTGCGAAAGGTAGCATGGCAATACGTTTGATGTCCAGACTCGTTACCGCTTCCGGCTTAACCTTTTCCCAAGGCATTTCGACTTTGAACACTTCGACGGGAGAGTCACGTTCTTCAAGGTCTTCATGCCAAGGCTTGAAAGCTGGAAGTCCAGCATGTTCCTGACGTGGTCGTATACTTGGCGTGTAAGGCAAACCCCACCATCCTCTGCTAGCGCCTCTATGCTTGAAGCGACATTGACTGCGTCTCCGAAGAGATCTCCTTGGGACTCCACTACCTCACCTACATCTACGCCGATTCTGAGATGGATTCTCTTGTCAGGGACGAGAGAGAGGTTGAAGTCCCTTATCCCTCGCTGAATGTCGTAGGCACATCGGTGGCGTCTACGGCATTCGGGAATTCGCCTAAGAACGCATCGCCTATGGTCTTCACCTCTCTGCCGTTGTACTTGACAAGCGTGGGTCTGATGAGCTTTTTCTCTTCTTCAACTAGGGCCAGCGACAGGGCTTCGTTCTTCTGCCCCAGGGCTGTGTACCCCACCATATCTGTGAACATGATGGCGGCCAGCCTTTGCTGCTCTTGGGACAACTGGTCCTCTCCTTACTTGTGTTATCTATAAATCTGTTATGGACTACGTTCGAAAGATTCACCGAATACCGTTGATTGGGGGCCACGGTTTGGGCCCAATGCATAGGAATCCGAATACTAGAAACACCGTTTCGTTGGCCAATCAGAGTTCATAATGAGCTTATTTACAACGGGCCCGGTGGGGTCAGCACCTGAATAAGTCCGAAAGGCGGATTCAGATACCGCCAAGCAATTGGTTGCGGTATGGTTTCAGCTCAGTCGGCCTTGACAGCCTCAGGCTCTAATACTTTGACTAGCTTTCTTAGCTTGCTTGCCAGCGTCTTATCCCTCGTGACGAAGACTCCCGCGCCGTTCTCCAATGCAGTGGCGCCGTGGTAGGCATCATGTATTGTCAACTGGTAGTCGAGAACTAGTTTGACTGCCATCTTTACTGTCAGCGAACCCAACGGGCTTATCGAAAGATTGTCCATCCCTTCAATGAGACGCAGTGCTCTATCAATCAATCCTCGATTGCCTGTCTTCTCTAGATCCAAGGCGATCTCCATCTCTGTTACGGACGAAGTAATCCCTGAGAGTTTTCCGGCCTGGATCTTCTCCAATAGACCACGAGAACTCTTTACGAAGGGGCGTTCGTCATAAATCACATTTAGAAATATATTCGCGTCGAGGTAGCACTTGGTTTTCAAGACCTGAGAGGCTCCCCTGACCTAGTCGTCCCTTTGGGCCGTCTTCTCCTGCTCGTTAATCTCTGCGCGTATAGCTCGCACCCTATCAACACTATTGTGCGGTACGCCTTCGGACACCTTGGCCAGGCCCAGCAGCTTCCCTACAGCGTCCTTGTCTTTAGGACTGAGCAAAATCCCGTCATCCACAGCCGTTGCCAGTACCACCGAACCTTCCTTGATGCCTGCCTTTTCTCTGAGGTCCTTTGGAAGGATCACAACGCCCTTTTCCCTGACTTTGAGAACTGTCGTCATGGCCCTGGTAGGAAGTTGAACCTACTTAAACCTTGTTAAACTAAAGCCGAGACAATCTGAACAAAGCAAAATCTCCTGGCCATTGTACTTTATCGTCACCCGTGCGATGGAGATAGCCGCAGGATTGGTCGTACCTTCTTTCAATACTGCTGTAAGTCTATTCCGCGGTAAAGGGAAGGTCCCTTCATGCTCGAAGCCTTTTATCCCAGAATATTCGCTCGCTAGCTCTCATATGCTTGGTGGGATACGGGGAACTTCCAGTCTTGGAAACTGCAATAATAGGGTGGGGGCATTCATACTGCCCTGGTACCACATCAAACGGCATGACAACGTCGTCCAACAACGTTGATTCCGGAAAACAGGGCCTGATATCAGATGATAGCGGGCCCGGTGGGATTTGAACCCATGACCCCCGCCTTAGAGGGGCGGTGCTCTGTCCATACTGAGCTACGGGCCCACATGAACATGTTATTCTTTCCTATCCTTTCCCACGCCCGCATGACTTAAAGTGGTAAAAAAAGTATCTGTCAAATGGAATCTGAACTGGAAATGGATAGAATCGTTGTAAATACTATCAAAAAGAATTTGGCATATCTATAAATGACCTATAAAATGGTTTATAAACAGGAGTAAATAACTGAATGCATATGACAACCCTGCCTTCCGGTGCACAAAAGGAAGAAAAGAAAGTCGCATCAACAGGTGCAAAAATAGCGTTTGTCTCTGTCTTTTCTGCATTGATTACTCTGCTCACAATAGTATCTGTACCAATGCCACAGCCCTTGGCTGAAATAACTTTGGCACCAGCAGTATACCTTGCTCTAGGTTACCTTGTAGACAGAAAGAGCGCCTTTACAGCAACTGCAATAGGCTCATTTTTAGGAGAGACTATCAATCTGTTTACAAGGCCTGGCTACCTTCCGATTTATCCGTTTGGTATGGTCTGGGCAAGAGGGCCTGAAGTGTTGATAGTCTCTGTGGCTAGAGGTAGAAGCCTCAAGTTTGCTGGGTTAATGATGGTTCTGGCTACAGTATATGAAACACTCGCATTTCTCATACCAGATGGCCTGTTTTACTCATATGGTCTGTTCGGCTACGGGAGTCCGATGGGGTTGACTCAGGGCTTCCTTGCTGCAATAAGCGATCTAGGTACACTAATAGACCTGCTGTTTGTACCTATTGCAATAGGAATAATCAAAGCGGTTCAGCCGACTTTTGAGAAGCTAGGTTTTACGAGCAAGCTAAACTGAAGCTCTCATAAACAATTAAAGAGCATAAAAAACACTTATACGCTTATTCAGACCACGTCGATGCAGAATTGGGAAAGCTATTCGGGACAAACGGTATAAGAGGAATACCTGGCAAGGACCTGCTTCCAGAAACAATAGGCAAGGTAGCTTTTTCTGTCGTCAAAAAGCTAGGAAAAAAAGTGGCAATAGGAAGGGATGGTAGAAACAGCAGCGTCATGATATCAAGCCTTCTTTCTTCATATCTGCTTGGGTTCGGGGCTGATGTGTATAACCTAGGAATGCTGCCTACACCTGCCTTTCAATACTATATATCAAGAGACGGATTTGACGCAGGTATAATGATTACTGCATCTCATAATCCTCCCGAATTCAACGGGTTAAAAGTCATGGGAAGGAATGGTGTGGAAATACCCAGGCAGAAAGAGGAAGAGATAGAGGCATGCATATTCAGCATAACAAATTTTGATTACGCATCAGAGGTAGGTCAATATTTTACAGTTGATAATGCTGTTGATAGGTATATTGAAGGCATAATAAGCCATGTGGGGAAGAAAAAAAGAGGTTTGAGGGTTGTGGTGGATGCAGGTAACGGAATGCAATCGCTTGCTGCACCGAAGCTGCTTCAAAAGATAGGATGCGAAGTTAAGTGCATAAACTGCAATGTTGATGGTAACTTTCCGGGCAGGGGCCCAGAACCTATACCTTCAAAATTAAACGAACTTTCTGATGAAGTACGGAATGGTTACGATTTGGGTGTTGCTTTTGATGGTGATGGAGACAGGTCTGTCTTCTGCGATGAAAAAGGAAGGGTATTGACAGGCGATATTTCAGGAGCACTTATTGCGAGATTTTTGCTTGAGACAAAAGGCAGAAATAAGATAGTCACAACTATAGCCACATCTAGCATAGCTGACTGGGCAGTAGAGTCAACATCCAGCATTCTTATCAGAACCAGAGTTGGTAGTGTAGATGTTACGGACAGAATGGTCAAAGAAGATGCAATAGCAGGTTTTGAAGAGAATGGAGGCTTCTTTTACAAACCACATCAGCCAGTCAGGGATGGTGCGATGACTCTAGCTCTAATGATTTCAGCAATTGAGCATTACGGTAAACCTCTTTCATCATTGATAGCTTCAATGCCATCATTATATCAGCAGAAGGGCAAGCTTGAATGTGCCAATCACATAAAATACAGGATTATAGATATGGTAGCAAAATCTACTTCAGAGGGGATTCAAGACAGGACTGATGGTCTAAAGATAATCTTTCCAGACAATACCTGGGTTCTTATAAGGGCCAGCGGCACAGAACCTCTCATAAGAATCTTCTCCGAATCAAGAAATGAGTCTAGGGCGGTTGAATTATACAAAAAATACACAAACCTCGTGCAATCTCTTATTGAAAGGTCTACCGAGAAGTAGTCAGTTTATACCCAGCTCTGGGAACTTGGCCTTTGTAACTCCAAGCTCCTCCTGCAAAGTTCTTATTCTGTTAGCGTACTCAACCATCTTAGCCTTGTCGCCCTGTACCTTGGCGATCTTGTAGGCCTTCCAAGCCTTCTTTAAGGCTCCCCAAGTCTGTCCTTTTGTGTAAGGCATACTAATCCCTCGTATCCAACTCATGTGAAAGCAACGATAAAAATGTTTCGCGTTTCAGAGATTAAAACTCCGGTGAATTTTATTGGACCTATTCACTTTTGCTTTAAGTGGACCCACCCAATCTTCCTCAGCCTTCTAAAAGATTTACCTCCGTCAGTGGTTTCAAAGACACCCTCCCCCTTTACAACTCTGCCAATTTTGTACAACCTACCTCCTCTTTCGTGGGCAAGCTGCTCTACCTTTTCTAATGCAGTCCCTGGAAACGTAATAATAGTCGAAAACTCTTCCCCTCCATAGAACACGGCATCATGCAAAATCTTTTTCATCTCTTCTGAATCTGCGAATACATTCTTCAATACTTCATCAGTTGGTATTGAATCAACCTCTATGGAGACACCGCTCTGTTCTGAAATTTCATACAGGGTTGCAGCAAGACCATCGCTGCTATCCATTGATGCATTAACATATCCTGACGATACAAGCCTGCTTGCAACATCGAACCTTGGGTTCGGTTCATAAACTCTCCTCAAGCACTCCTTTCTTATATGGTTCGGAAGAGTTAGATGATGAATAAGACTCTTCAGTCCAAGCCCCGTATAGCCAAACGGGTCCGTAGATACCACAACATCTCCGACCTTAGCCCCTCTTCTTTCTGCGCTCTTCTGAACTACACCTAGCATAAGGCAATCTATTACGAGTTCTCTACCTTCGTTGACGTCCCCACCCACAAGGCGAACTCTATATTCCTTGCTTGCCTGCTTCAGACCGTCGATTATAGAGATGACAGACCTCTCATTATTGAGTCTCCTCGGAAGGCCTATCGATATCATGAAATATTTTGCCTCTGCCCCCTTAGATGCCAAGTCTGACAGGCAGGATATGACGGACTTCCTAGCTGCCTGTCTCAAATTCATCCCAGGAGGCATGTCAGTCCCTGCTACAAACATATCAGCCTTCAAAACTACCTCTTTGCCATCGACATCAACAAACGACGCGTCATCGAAAAAACCCCTATCTCTTGCAGGAGAGGCGTTGAAAGCTTTTCGTATCGCATTTATGACCTGCTTTTCGTCCATTCTACAGAGCCCCTTTCGCCAAACCTTCAACCTTTGCTGAAATCTCTTTTAACAGTCTTTCAACGGCTTGCTTCGATTCACCTTCGACGGAGACCCTCAGCACATCTTCAGTCCTAGACCTCCTGACCAAGAACCAACCATCTTCGAATCTAACCTTTATGCCGTCTATCTTCAACGCATCCGGATATTCCTTCTCAAGTGCTCTCATCACTATTTCAGATGCTCTCTTGTCCAAATGAAACTTCACTCTTTTAATGTGATGCCCAGCTAACTCATCCATTTGCAGGCTTCCGTTTCTTATAAGCTCGTTGATGACATAACTTGAAGCTACAAGCCCATCTCTACAATAGCTGAAATTAGAGTCTATCACACCCGCACTGCTTCCTTCTCCACCCAGCTGACAACCATTATCCAGCATTGTCTTTACTACGTTCGCTTCCCCTACTGGAGCTAATATAACACTCATTCCTCTCTTTTTGGCTTCCTTAATGACCATGTCAGAAGTATCTACACTTAGAGCAACCTTACTGACATTCTTCGCATTCTTTACTGCAAGGTATAGAGTGAAGTCAGGAGGAAGCTTTCCTGCCGCAGGGTCAACTACCTGGAGCCTATCTCCATCACAGTCGAATGCAAAACCGACATTGCATTTTGTCACTTTCATCATCCTGATGAGCTCCTTCAGGTCGTCAGCGGTAGGGTCTATATTTCTGCCGAAGATGCCCGGTGATGCATTGATTGCGTAGACATCTGCACCACTTCTCTTGAAGAAGGATGGTATGTGAAAGCAGCCGCTCCCTCCACCAAGGTCGAGGGCTATTGCTAGCCCTTTTGGAACATGACCCATCAACTGGGAAAGGTCATGATAATAAAAAGTCGAATCTCCTTCCGAAACCTTACCCATATCTTCGTTAGCTGGAACACATTCTTTTGAAAGGATGGATTTCAGCTCTTCTTCAAAGATGCCTCTCGCCTTTATGACAAATTTTAGCCCGTTCCACTCCTGAGGGTTATGTGAAGCTGTGACCATCACACCCCCTTCAAGATTCATCTTTTTCGTAAAGTAAAATAGCTCGGGGGTTGTAGTGTAGCCAAGATTCAGAACATTGCATCCGGAATACATAGCTCCAGACGAAGCTGCTAGAAGGAGAGCTCTGGACGAGATTCTAGTATCCATGCCGACAGCAATCCTTCCCCTTCCGATGAACCTTGAGAACTTGCAGGCTGCAAAAAAGGCATACTCTACGTTCATCGTACTGGGATAGACTCCTCTTAGCCCTGAGACCGTTTCTATTACTTTGGGCAAGAAGATACGGCAACGCCTCTTCTTTAGCTAAAATTAAGCATTTCCTTGCAGAAAAGCATTTGAAAGATAGCATCTAAGCCCTTGTGAATTCTAGCGCAGTTGCCGCAAGTGAGACGGAACCCAGCTTCAACACATCTTCATCAACCTTGAATCTAGAACTGTGATTAGGGTATATGCATCCTTTCTTTGGATTATAAGTACCAAGAAAGTAGAAGCTTCCTTTTGCCTTTTGAAGGAATCTAGAGAAGTCTTCCCCACCCAGCAACGCTTCTGCCTCCACTACCTTCGCACCTCTGATTTTTTTCAGTACTTGACCTAGCCTCTCTGTAGCTTCTTTATCGTTGATAGTAACAGGATAGGCATCTTCCTCATATCTAAGCTCACATCTTGCGCCATACGCCCTGCAGATACCTTCAGCTACACTCTTTACCTTCCTCTTTGTGACCTTTCTAGTCTGTTCATCAAGTGTCCTTATCGTCCCTTCGAGAAAGGCTTCATCAGGTATTATATTCTCCTTCGTCCCAGATTCAATATGGCAAACAGATATCACAAGAGGTCTTGTCTGGTCAACCATCCTCCCTGAGACCCCCTGAAGAGCGTTTATAATCTGAGCTGCTATGTAAATCGGGTCAACAGTCTTGTGTGGCTGTGAACCATGCCCTCCTCTCCCTATTACTTTTATTTTGAAAGAATCAGGAGCAGCCATTACTGCTCCTGACCTGATAGCGAAGACTCCAGACGGATAGTCAGCAGTTATGTGAAGTCCAAAGACATAATCCACCTTCGGATTATCCATCACACCCTCTTCAATCATTGGGAGTGCGCCTCCTCTACCGCCGTGCTCCTCCGCTGGTTGAAAGATGAACTTTACAACCCCACTCAACTTATCCCTGAACTTGGATAGTAGCATTGCAGCTCCCAAAAGCATGGCGACATGAGTATCATGTCCGCAGGCATGCATAACTCCATTATTCTTCGATTTGAAAGGTAGCTCCACCTGCTCCTCTACAGGAAGGGCGTCCATATCTGCCCTGAGAGCCACCACCTTGCCTCTTTGGACACCTCTCAGCATACCAACGACTCCCGTTCCACCCACTCCCGATCTCACCTCAATCCCTATCTTTTTCAGCTCTTCTTCCACAAGTCTGGAAGTGTTCAGTTCTTTGTACGAGAGCTCCGGTTTTGAGTGGACCTCTCTTCGAAGCTGTATTATTTTTGGCTCGAAACTTTTGACTTCAGATAACAATTCGTCTACCAAATTTTCAGGCATATACCAGCTACTTGAAAATAAAAGGTATTTAGTCTTTATAGCAAGAATGCTATATGATATCTTCTAACGGGTAAATCCAGAAGCTTCGTACTTTTTCCACTGTTTGTCATAGTGATTCCGCAATATCCTGAGGTTTTGCATAGAAAATAGAGGTTATCTTGGGTCCCTCCTTCATCCATGAAGGGTTGAAACCAATAACATTCTTCATGGGCTTACACAGCTCAGAGGCTTCAGTGTCTATTAGTCCACTCAGCATCGACTATTACAGCGCCCTGTCTAAAGATGTCATTCTTAGGAGAGGAAGAGAGGCTTCTGTTGTGCTTTCTACCTCTCTGTTGTGGTAGTGCTCCAACCTTTGGTCATCCTCATTTTGATGAATACGTTTAGGAATGGATGAGCTACTCCTCAGCTGAAGCCTCGGAGCTTCCTGCTTCAACGACCATACTCGATCCGCATACCACCAAAGCGCAGTTTCTCAGCGATGGAAACTTTTATTCGAGCCACGTTTGGAAGGCGGGTTACGGAGGTATCAATCTCCACAGGCGTATATTCGGGTCGCACCGACCCTACTTCTTGTTAGTGACCCCATACAGGCTGATAAACTATTCTATTGAGAGAAGTCCGTGTATCTCATCGCTAAGGCAGTTGAGATTTACTGCTTCCCACAAACCCCTAACAAAACTTTAAATAGTATAATCACGAAATATATCAGCTTGACTTCTTTAAACGAGACTCGCCAAGTGTTGGATATGTATCTGAAGGGTCATAACGAATCAATGCTTTCAGATGATGTAGTGTTTGAAGTGATGGCAACTGGACAAAAGACGGCCGGAAGAGACGGGGTGAGGCAGTTACTCGATTACTTCTACAACAAGGCGTTCACAGCTAAATACTCCGTAAAATCTCTTGTTGTATCGGAAGGCAAGGCCGTCCTTGAGGCTGACTTCTTCGGCAAACAGAACTTGGAATTCGCTGGTATCCAACCTTCAGGAAAGGAAGTGCACGTGCCGCTCTGCGTATCCTACGATGTGTCTAATGGCAGAATCAGATATGCAAGGATATACTTTGAAAGTGATGCGCTGCGTATGCAAAGATAAATTGATATTGAACCTTTTTTATTGATATCCTGAGTATAACAGGGAACCTTACCATCTTTTCTCTGGATGTGTATCATGGCAAGATAGTGACTTTATGATAGACGCCCTCTGTAATGCATAGGCTGGCATGCCTACGTCTGAGCATGGTCTAAGCGACCGTGATAGTGACTGGGCGAATCCTGAGCTGCTAAAGAAATGGACTTAGCTCTTGATGAGTGGATGCAGCCTGATGCCAGCTGCAGGAAAAGGAGGTGAATAGGTGAAGGATGATGTATATTGGCATAGACGTAGGGAAGCATAGATGCTGTGGTGGATAAGGAAGGTCATTTGGTAAATGAATTCAGCTTCAGCAATGATAGTGATGGGATACTCTGTCTCTCTTCTACGCTTTCCATAGACAATAGGGTTATTATGGAATCTACAGGGTCATACTGGATGAATATATATGATAAATTGGAGGATGCACATGCATATACCAGTGGTGTTGGCACATCCATTGAAGACAAAGGCCATCGCTTCTGCAAGGATAAAGAGCGATAGTGTAGATGCAAGGATATTGGCACACCTCCTCTCACAGGGCAGACCTCATACCTGAAAGCTATGTTCCATCTAAAGAGATGAAGTGCCTGGTAAGGCACAGGCTCTCCATAGTAAAGGTGAGGACTATGCTGAAGAACAAGATACATGCAATAATAGATAGAAATGGTTTGAAGTATGAATTCTCTGACCTATTCGGCAAGGCTGGTATTAGCTGGCTCAAGAAGCTCAAGCTCCCTTCGTTGGACAGGCTGATGCTTGATTGATAACTATCTTGCCCACATTGAGAGCCTTGACAATCAATTCAAAAGGGTGGATGAGGAGATAACTTCAAGGGCTTCTCAGGACGAAGATGTGAAGCTTCTCCTCAGCCTTACAGGTATAGATGTCTATACAGCTTTGCTCATCAAGTCAGAGACATCAGGAGGTTTCCTAACTATAAGAAACTTGTATCATGGGCAGGTTTGGCACCATCATTACATCAATTAGGAAGCACAGAATATCATGGAGCAATAACAAAGCAGGGAAGCCCATACCTGAGGTGGATACTTGTCTAGATAACTTGGGCAAATATAAGGAAGGATCCTTATGGAAGGATAGCTCAGTTCTACAATAGGTTAAAGGCAAAGAAGGGATCATCAAAAGCTGTTGTTGCAGCTTCTGCTAAGATGTTGAGGATAATATATTCTATATTAAAGAACCTTACAGTTAAGGGGAGCAACCACATGATACCGTTTGAGGCAAAACACCTCGTTAAGTTAGATGTGGTATCTCCCTTTAACAAGTTACCGGAGGGTTGTGATAATGAGGTTATACCTCGAATAGATAACTGGTATACCCTCCGACCTGAAGAGGTGATGAAATAAGAGTTATATGTAGCTCACATAGATAACGTTATGCCAATTATGAAGCATAAAGGATTTAAGGAAGAATAAACTACAAAAAACAGGTGTCAGCGGAAACTCCTCAAATCGAAGTGGGCTTTCCGGCGTACGTTCGCAATCTACTGATCGGAAGTTTTCTGGTTGCTCTTCTCCCAGTTCTCTCCTTACTGGGGGCTATGGCCTTCCATAACCTTTACCTCCTTCAATTTGTGCATGTTATAACTGGAGGTACATGGACCGGTTTTGACATATTCATGGGGGTGATACTTGCGAGGATCATGAAGGCGATGGATCTACCTGTTCGAGTCGAAGTTGCGAAGAGATTAACCCCAGCGACATTTTTCATTCTTCCTTCACTTTCAGCGACAGCAATCACATCAGGAATCTACCTAGCTCAGCAACTTGGAAAATTCGACCTGACATCTCCGTGGATTATAGGGGCAGGTGTGGTTGTCATAATATTGACTCTGCAAGGATTTGGAATCTTTACACCGAATGGTTTGAGGATTTTCCTTGAGCTGGCAAAGAAAAATCCTGATATTAAGAAGATAGCTAGCCTGAATATGATCAACATAAGATTGGCAGGAAGCCAAGCCGTCTTTCAGGTAATAATAATCCTAATAATGGCCCATTTGGCGGTTTACTGAATTATGGGAAAACAAGGAGGATGAAATTTCGAATTGAATGTGGGCGCACTTCTTGCCTCGGTCCTTTTCTTCTGTTTGTTATGTGTGGTCTACGGATTGATTTACCAATCAGCTAGGAGAGCGCAGGATAAGGGTGAGATCGGGAGAGCTGGACCATTGCTACTGAGGACCATCTTTCTTGGCAACTCCGTTTTATTCCTTATACTGGCCCTGACTGCATTCATCTAGTTGCATTAAACTGAATTTTTCACATATTGATCGGACCAATCGAGAGTAGATCGTCACCTTGTACTAGAAGGAATCAGAGAAGCAAGTCGATCTTTGTGAGAATTAATTTATTCTTTCTGATAATTGACGTAGATACTGTTTGTTCGTGTGAACTGGCTATGTCGAAACAGGTACGACCAAACGTTTCTCCTGAGTCCTGTTTTATTTGCTGCCTGTTTAACAATCATCTGGGAAGAGATTTAGCTGAGCGGAGCCGAGTCTTTGTTCGTCTATAGTGATGATCAAAGCCGTGCATCCAGATCATCCTTTCTCGGACGCACTTTCAACTAACCAAGAATAAGTTGCATTAATATAACAAGCGCTATCATCTCCTCACTTGTTGTTGCAACACATTACCCGTCAAGGAAATTGATGCTCTGCCGCTTTCATGCTGTAAACTCGCCAAGCCCGAAGACTTTTTTTAAAAGACATAAAACAGAACCTTTTCCTTGGGGATCTATGTTCGACACAAACCCCTCTTCGCTCAGGATCTTCTCTGGCGTGACATGTAAATCGTCATTCTCTAACCCCTTGTTTGATCCACGAAACTTCAAGAGGATAGGGTTGTTCTCCATCTGTCCTGTCTGTCTCTGCGCGCTGAGCAAGCTTCCTTAATTTGATGGGAAGGCCGGCTCCTGTCCTAGCCTTAATGATGGAATTTCCGAGTCCAGCTCATCCTCCGATTGATTATAGCCATAAGTTGTTCAACATATTCTTCTTTTTATTTTCAAACCGAAAAGGCAATTGAGAAGAGGAGTATGACGAAGATAAACCTGCCTCATTCAACAGCCTGAAAATTATGGCTAGCCTGATTGCAGAGTTATGGATCGGTCTCTGATAACTTTCTTGTACTTTAATAATCAAGAAATGAGAGCATTTCATTGATAGCAGGGCCCAATCATTCATTTCTATTGCCTGACAAGACCTTGGCCTAAATCGTTTCTATCCTTCCGTAATAATTGTGGGTAACAATCTGATTACTAAAACTGATATTCTGTCTTTGTCATGTAATTGGCAAGCCCCAGGAGGGATTTTCAATCATTGCATGGCTTTTGAACCCTCGACCGCGTGCTTACGAGGCACGTGCTCCACCACTGAGCTACTGGGGCTCATCACCACTCGAAAGCAAAACAGTAATAATTGTTTCTGAAAATGGTATATTATTTATCCTTCAAAGGGCAAGCTCAACTATCTGCTTATATATAATTAGAATTCGGTCTTATGAAGACGCGGGGGTCGCCCAGCCTGGTCAAAGGCGTAGGCCTGAGGCGCCTATCCCGAAGGGGTTCGTGGGTTCAAATCCCACCCCCCGCACTCTAGTTGAACTACGGCGCGTTTCCTCTTCTTTAACGAGGGATAAGCGATTTTAACTCACACCAATTAAAGAGCAGATTTGTGTATAAAACCCCCAATCATAACAACCAAAGGATACGTCAAGCCATGACATGCTGGTCATGGATTACTGCAATGTGCTCTGTCGAATAACTAGTCAGCATTTGATTCTTGCAGCTAGGTGACATGTTCTTTCCTGAACTTTTTCCTTTAATACGCTTTTATGGATAGGAACATGTTATATGTACAGCCTTGCCTTTGTGAACATCTCATTTACCATATACTTCCATTTCTTTGATTTAGTATACTCTCCAAACATCCTCTTGAACGATGATATTGCTGATTCAACCCTTCATCTATTACCATACCCATTATCCCTTCTGTCATAATCAGAAAGCCGTTCTATTACTGCAGGCTTTCTTGCTATTGAGCCTCTAGCCTTTGAAGTTCTTTCTTACTTTAATGACAGGTTCTATATTGTTTTTAGATAGGTAGTTGAATATGTCTCTTCTGTCATAAGCCCCATCCATAAGAGATTTTGAAATGTTATCTACTCTTTTAGAAGCTGATTCTATAAATAAGAGGAATAGCTCTAGCTCCATCAGATACATTCTCTTTAGTAACATCAATAGCTAAAATCTTGCCTGTCTTTGTATCAATTGCAATATGGAACTTGATAAAGCCTTTTCTCTTAATGCCATTCCATTTTTCTTTTATCCCTCTGTTTGAGACCTTTATGCCAGTTGAATCCACAGCAATAACAACATCAGGGTCAATATCCACTTACCTTTACTTTAGTCACTCTCCACCATAATGTGGTATAGTCAGCTGTTCTTCTTCCTTCTCCTTCTTTCTTTTTCCTTGAATACGTCTATATGCTCTGCGAATACTCTCAGAAACCACTCTATCCGTCTGTAAGGAAGAAGATAGGCGTGGATGGCTATAAGCGAGCATATTCATTAATGAGTTTGGATAAAGAAAGATACTTTGCTCCTTCCTTTTTCTCGTTCATTTTGTTCAACTCTTCTTCCCATCCAGATAAAAAATCAGGGTCAAACAATAACTCTCCTCTTCTTACCAATTCTTCATTGTACTTCTTCCAGTCCCTCTTCTTTGACTTCAACGAAAGGTATCGTTAACCAAATATCAGTAAACGGATTAGTAAAAACAAAAGATGACAAACACGTCTAGTTATTCAACACCCCAGTTGAAAAATAAAAAGCTAAATGCAGTTGAAATAGATACATAGTGAGGCCTTGCAGGAAGTGTGGATCTCGTAAAATGTCACGTTTGCTTTCTCTACCATACTTTGAAAGGTGGTTTGTACTAGGAGTAATAATCGGGATTGCAGCTGGTATTGGCGCCACCGCACTATACTTTGGGATTAAACTTTTTGAATATCTTTTCCTCGAATCTATGGTTGGAGCAACGATACCTCACCCTATAGGTGAGGGTGGTACTCTGGCGTTCACTTATACCGTGGCGCGCCCCTACCTCTTGCCGTTGGCAGTGGGTTTGGGTGGTCTTGCTTCTGGTCTAATCGTCTATTCACTTGCTCCAGAAGCAGAGGGACATGGCACTGACGCAGCGATAGACGCCTATCACAACAAGCAGGGGAAAATCAGAAGAAGAATACCATTTGTAAAACTTGTAGCGTCTGCTATAACAATAGGCAGTGGGGGGAGTGCGGGTAGGGAGGGACCAACAGCCCAGCTAGCAGCGGGTATAGGTTCGACTATAGCGGACATCTTCCGCCTTAGCCCGCAGGACAGACGTGTGGCTGTAGCAGTCGGCATAGGCGCTGGTATAGGAACAATTTTCAAGGCTCCAATAGGTGGCGCTGTTTTAGCGGCTGAAGTTCTTTATAGAAGGGATCTCGAACCTGAAGTTATTTTCCCCTCAGTAGTGGCCTCCTCAGTAGGATATTCAATATTTGCTTCCATGGTGGGCTTTGAGCCCATTTTTGGCTACTATACTGAACCTTTCAGCGTTCTAAGATTACCATTATACGCGATACTTGGTCTGGTAGCTGGAGGTTTATCAATCGTCTACGTAAGAACGTTCTACAGCATTAATTCAGGGTTCAAAAGGTTACGGGTTCCCCCTCATGTTAAGCCTATGATCGGAGGATTGATAACGGGTGTAATTGCGCTGGTTTTCCCCGAGGTTATGACCACCGGCTATGGTTGGGTGCAGCTGATAATATCGGGAAAGCTTCAAGCATTTGTCGGGGGCGGTCTTCCAATAATGCTCGTGTTGGCTCTTTTACCTTTTATCAAAATCATAACGACCTCTATGAGTGTAGGCTCGGGGGGCAGCGGAGGAGTGTTCGCTCCTGGCATGGTTATAGGTGCGTGTCTGGGTGGGTTTCTAGGTTTAGTGTTCCATATACTTTTTCCTAGCGTAGTGCCAGACGTTGCACCATTCGCGATAATTGGGATGTTATCATTTTTTGGGGCTGCAGGTAAAGTGCCACTCTCAGTTATACTTATGGTTGTTGAAATGACCGGTAGCCTACAGCTGCTTCCAGCTGCAATGCTTGCAACCGCAATATCCTACACGGCCTCTGGGCTCAAATACTCTATTTATAGGTCGCAAGTGAACGCACGAAAAGATTCGCCCGCCCATATGGCTGAATACAGTATGCCTCTGTTATCCTCTATTAAAGTGGCCGAGCTTAACCTTAGAAAGTTAGGAGTTCAACCAAACGAATCCGTAGAAGAAGCTCTCAAGACCATGTATGACCTCAAGCTATTCTCCCTTCCTGTTGTTGAGGAAGACAAGTTCATTGGAGTTGTTTACCTAGACCGGTTAGCCAGCGGAAAGGGGATCGTATCAAGCTACGTTGAAAAGGGTGTTTCATATGTTGGGCTAGCCAGCACAGCTTATCAAGCTTGGGAAATGATGATGAAGAATAGGACGATGTGGTGTCCTGTAGTTGAAAACGACAAATATTTAGGGTCGATAACACTTGATGACATATTAAAAAAGTATAGAGAGAAATCTTTGGGCTTGGTTCCGCCCCTTCGACCTGATCACGAAACGTACACAGTTTAGATGATACCAAACACTCAATTTAGGTTGCGAGGTAGACATATCCAACCAAGGTGTCCTCAAACTTGCTCTTAGCAAATGAATGGGTTTTGGGGAAACATAGAAACCCTATACCATTTATGCACAGGGTGAATTTGCGTACTCATTAGACTTAAAATATATCAAGAATGACATTTCTGGTAGCTACGGCAGCGCACACAGAAAGCAAGAAGTCTCTCTTTCTCCCAAAGGATGATGATACTTGTTGCCAAGGTGCTCTGGCTATGCTGGATTAGTAGACACAAATTCCTCTGGAGCCATGTAAGCTTACGAAGGATCACATTGGCTAGTAAGCATCGATGGATGAATGAGTAACCACAACCTCGGATAACTGGTAGCTTCCATGCAAAAAACCCAGAGCATGGCGCAAGCAGTTCTGCAACCCGTAGAAAAAGTATGGAAGCTAGGATTCACCCGTTGAATGATGTCACACACCCCAACCCTCACCACCCGCAACATCCAGTACATCTGATATGTCTAAGACCTTCATAGATTCAAATGCAATAAATCAAACATTTCAGCTTCGAAGATACTTGCAAGCAGTTCAATAGAAGCAAGGTTGAAAGTTTGCCAAAAACAACAACTATATGTGTACTGAGCCTTTTCTCTAAAAGTGTATTTTTGCATACACACTCAGATTCGAAACGTTAGCATCTTCATTGGTCCAGCCTGCTCTCGGGCCTTTAGGAATTGTTGGAGCGTACATGTATTCATTTACCATAAGATGTCAAGGGGCATCAGTACTCTGCGCAAACCTTTGGCTGGGCCAGAGAAGACCGTGGCAGGAGATCACCGCCGAGGTGACCCTCCCCCTGGTTCTTATAGCATGTCGAGGTTGATACGCGATGGGTCAAGCGATTTCTCTTTAGGTGAATAGGCTTAGTGTCATCAAGAGTGCTTCTAAGAGTGCGATTCCGACCAGATGCATCTTGTAACTCGGATTGCCTAGGATGAGTGTTGGAGCTGCCACATCAGAGATCGTCAACAAGGCAATCCAGAGCAGAAGTTTAATCGTCTCCGTGAGACTTCGTCTATGACGCATTGTGTAAATTCGGGTATCAGCCAGAAGGATGGCGAGAAGATAGAGAACGATGCTGAAGGCTATAATCGAGGTCCCGCTCTCCAATACACTTTTCACTTGTAACCATAGAACGGATGTGGCATAGTTGGCCCCAAATGCTAACACAAAGGCGCCATCGATGCTTGTACTCCCAACTCTAACGAATACGGGTTCAGTGAGATTCGCCTAGGAAGGCTGAACCCTCCTCCTCAGCCTGAAGATGAACAGGTCGATCATGACCCCGACAGCCATCACGGCTCCGGCCGCAGCGAAGAGAAAGGTGTCGTCTGTGCTCCACTGCGCGACGATGGACTCGGGGAGGTGATGACAGTCGAGCCCGTCGGCTGACTCGATGAGAAGCTCACCGTCCACCCGGCGAACCTCTGGAAGACGAGCGAGCCTCCCGACGAGGTCTCGCTCACCAAATAGGGGGCCGCAGGCCCGTCCCTGTACCAACCCGACCCGGTGGTCCTGCCGATGTGTGAAGACTGTCACGTCGGGACAAAGTTGGTCGACCTCCGAATCAGCACTTGTGACCGATACGGTGCGAAGGCCACGCTGGAGTGCCCTTCCTGCCCAAGTCGGGTGTTTTCGCGCACGGCCAGGCCGAGGTCGTCGCGATTAACATAGCCGCCAACATCAAGGGCAGGGGAAAAATGAAGGAGTGGGACGGGCAGGGTTCCTGCTTCCTCGAAGTGGGTGGAGGACAGAGCGCCTTCGTGAAGGGCAACTTTTTTGCCGAACCCAAGCCCGAGATAGAATTTCACATGCCTGGCAGGGTATGGCACGCTCAGAAAGTGATATTCGAGAAGTACTGGATGAGACACTGGTTCTGAGCTGGAGCGAAAGAAAAAAGATGAACGACACCCAAAGGGGGAAGCATCTCGCCGTACTTCTCTTCACGACGCCCTACAGCTCAGAGAGCACCTCGACCACGATCAAGCTAGTTAGGTCTGCGATGAGGAGGGTCACAAGGTGACGTTCTTTGCCTACGGCGACAGCGTGCACAACTTCATGAAGGGCCAGAGGGCCACGGGAATCACGAATGCAGAATCAGGGTTTCAAGCCTTGATTGGGGAGGGCTTAAAGGTCCAGCTCTGCGGCACCTGCCTCGCGTTCAGAAGCATCAGGAATGAACTCATCATGCTGCGAGTCTATCGTCTCCTCAACGGGTATTTTCTCTCAAGCATCCTGTAGAATTCATCCCCGCAGAACCATGGGAAGTTTGGAACCCCTACTACCTTTATCTTTGCATCGATGACGATGCTAGGCACGGCGCTGATAGCGTACTGCAGCAACAGTTTTCTGTTCTTTGGATCCTTGACATCCAGCGTCTCCATAACACAATCTTTGCACTTACCGATCTCTATTATCTCCGCCGCCTGCTCGCAGAGGCTGCAACCACCTGAAAATATCTGGATTCTGTGCGGCATTCTAGAATTCCCCAATTGCCAACTTCTTCTTAAGTTTTCTTGTACAACAGCATTCTTCCCTTCCCGAAGAGTACTGCTGACTCAAAAGAGGAGAAGTGTAGGACTTGCCAGTCCTCCGTCGGGCTATGCAATTTTATATCGAGTGGGTATTTGCCTTGTAATCCATCAGTTCGTGTTGTGTGGCGAAAGTCATCGTACATGTAGGTCACTTAAACTATATGTAGGTATGGTTCACATATGCTTCTTACTGTGCTCCATTAGTTCTGCTTCGGAACTGAAGGTCTTTCCGCAGGTAGGACACTTGTAAGAACCGAACTTGGGGGTGGCTACCGACATCACGCCGCCCAAGACTAGGCCGAAGATCAAGTGCGCGACTAAACTGCCGCCGACCAGCGCGCCCATCGACATCATGGCAGGCATCAGCATTGCCATCACTGGAATGAAGAAGACCACCCATACAACGAACCCAGCCAATATGCCGAGCACCAATGCACGCCCAGTCGTCTTGAGTTGCAGTTTTGAGAACTTGACCACAACGACTCCGAAGATACCGCCAACGATGAGTCCAGTGACGAGACGCAGTATCCAACCTGCTACCCACGCCATGCTTCCCGTTCCCATGAGCATGGCCGCTGCCACGAAGAAGGGCGCTCCTCCAGTGTTTGGTATCGGCATCATGTACGCGATAGCGCCCATGACCAGCGCACCGATTAGCCCTCCTAGGAGCCCATACGACACAACCTTCCGCGTCGAATAACTAGACATGCTTATACCTCGCAGCAAGGTAGGACTGCGTCAAAGATAACTTTATGTTTCAAGGATTAAACTTGAGTTTTAACGTTGGTTTGATATTCTAAAATGATGATAACATTATTAATCTGGAGTTATGAGTATGAGTGACTTTGAAATACAACATCGTGGCCCCTTTGGGCGACAAACCCGAGTCTATCTTCGTAGCGATTCGCGAATTTCCGACTGAGAAGATCTTTCTTATTTCCAACGGTAAGCATAGAGACAGGGTAGACGAGCTTAAAGGCATTGCAGATAAGCTCAGGATAGGAATCCAGGTGATTGATATCAAAGGGAGTCTTCTCGAAGGGATGTTCAAGACGTTCGCGCAGATAAAAACGGCCGTGAACGAAGACAGTCTGCTGGTGAACGTCTCTTCTGGGGACAATCTTGACAACTGCGCCGCACTCTCTGCAGCATACGTCAATGGTCTCAAGGCCTTCGCCGTGATCGATGACAAGCTGATGATGCTCCCAGTGCTGAAGTTCTCTTACTACAGGCTAATCCCAGAGAGGAAGCTCGCAATTCTGATGTTCCTGAAGGACCAGCCTGATTGCTGCAGCTCCCTAGAAGAACTGGCAAAGAGAACGGGGATGAGTCTCGCCTTGGCGTCTTATCATGTCAATGGAAACTCCAAAGCAGAAGGCCTATTGACGCAGGGCTTGGTCGAGATTCGTCTGGGACCTAGGGGAAGGACTCAGATAATGCTGACAGAACTCGGCAGACTGATAGCCGAGGGCGAAGTTAAACCATTGCAGGCGACAGCTTCGAAGTAGCGGTTCCAACCAGACCCTTTGCGTGACTGGGACTGCTTTTGGATTAATACGCTCCTACACCAAAAGAGAGTTCGGGCTTAAGGCGACAGCTTAATAGTTAAACGCAATCCTTTAATACGATAGTTTGTTTTTGGTTGACGAGAATCATGCCAGAATTCAAGTGTGGGACCTGCGGAGTGCTGTTCCCGACGCAAGAAGCTCTCATGCAGCACGCAGGCTCTGCGCACGCTCAGCCCCAGTCTGATCAGCATTTCGCATGTCAAGCGTGCGGTGCTGAGTTTCATTCGCAAGCTGAGCTTGAGACGCACGCCAAAGCTGAGCACCCCATGTAGGTGAAGTAGCTGCAACCAACAAGCGGAGAAGCTGGTCATGCGAACAGTCGCATGCTACCGGTCACCCTTTTCTTTTTAAGGTTCTTTCAATGACTCTTTCGGCTCGACGATCTTGTTCTGTTGTAAAAGCGTGAGTAAAATCCTCAAGTGAACAGAGGAAACTCTAGCATTACCGAATTCCGATATTGTGGTCGTCGATGGCTTGGCAGCCGGGCTAACAGCCACGTTGTATTCTGGGAGGGGGTTTCAAGACACTCGTCATAACCAAGGATACTGGCGGACAGATGCTTATGACCAACGAAGTTCAGAACTATCTCGGCTATAAAACTCAGCGGATTCGGACTTCCAAATTCGAGCAGCAGGTTGAGCTGTACGGCACAAACTTTGCTTTAGAGGAGGTCACGCGAATAGAGTAGAGTTCGGAGTGCCCCGGTTTCTGCTTTGGGGTTACTACGGGTGATAGCGAGTAACATGCAATAGCTGTCGTTCTCACATTCGGAAAGACACCAAAAAATCTCAATGTTCTGGGCGAAAAGCAAATGAACGGCAGGGGGTGTTTCATACTGCTCAGTCTGTGATGATCCACTCTTCAGAGAGAAGACGGTGACGGTTGTGGGACGGGAGACTAGGCACTGGAAGCTATTAACTACCTTACGAACACGGTCAAGTTGGCCTACTTCGTCCACCGGTACGACAAGTCGATTGAGAGTGAATAGTGCATATCGCAAGCGATGTCCCTTCCAAATGTGAAGACAGTACCAAACTCACGCGTATAGGAGCTCAAGGGTAAAGACATGCTGGAGGTAGTGGTTCACGATAATGCGAACTCAGGAAAGACGTTCGAACTGGCAAGCAATGGCATTTTCGTTTGGATTGGGTGAATGGCTAATACAGACTTTGTGAAGCAGCTTGTGCGATTGAACAGCAAGCGCAAGGTGAAGGTAGAAAAGGAAGGAAAATATCAAAGTCCAGAGAGCTTCGAAGCGGAAGACGTCGCCTACGGCCCGTTCAAGCAAGCAATGATATCGGATGTCTAGGGACATAGACGCGTTATCTGTTTACAAGTACATCAAGAGAACTAGGGAGAGGACATTGGCGAGGACAGATTGGCTTTAACCGATGCCGTTGGCCAGAAAGGGAACATGAAGACATTAGCTCAATTCCAAATGAGACTGAGTGTCAGATCAGAGTGCTGTCTCGTGACGAAGCCGCAAAACTCCTTGGTGGAGAGGTAATCGAGGGTCTTCCTGAGTCTGGACTAGCGGGGAGCACAGCGTCCAATTGTCCGGTGGCTTTATCGAGCTTTCATTGGTTGGTTAAATCACTTCCAATTACTTTCCGCTTCTCGCCACGGTGCAAAATGCGTGGCCTCAGGCGCTAACGCGCAACTGCGCCAGCGTCAAACGCAATATCGTGATTTTTCTTGGAGGCTTCAATCCTGACCAGAGAGCCTAGCACTTGCTGGCCAGAACCATCATTAACTGGGCGAAACGAAATAAATACGGGTTTATCTCGACCTCATTCAGCACCCCGATGGAGAGGGGGACAGATCGGCTCCAGGTTTCGGGGAGTAGTAGCCTTCAATGGAGAAGTTTATCCCAACGCTATTCTTTGTAGTTGGTATTGCGTTTGTAGCTATTGCGATCCTCTGCATGCTTGCATGATTTTTGCACTATCCTGACTGCAGTATTAAGCGTCTACTCTAACGGTCATGCGAAGTACCGATAGCCTAGACACCTGGATATCTGATCATGCCGAAGTTTCCATACACTGTCCGGGGCTAGCTTTTCGATGGAGGAAAGTCTACTCGCACATGCGTACAGTACTCACCATGAAGAAACCAAAAGAGAAAGTCCTAATGGCTGACCACAAGCAGAGATGTCTCCTCATCTCAAAAGATTCAATCTTCGGTTTAACCATTCAAGAGTATCTCTAAATACGAGGACCATTCTCTTAGTCTGCCCGAGGTAGATGGATTGGCTAAACGGATAGTGAAACAGTGTTGCGGCCTAGCCTTTGCAAGCGATTCCGAATCCAAGGAGCATTCGGAAGAGCACAATTTGGAGGTAACTTGCAGTTGCAAATAGACACCATCATTCGCAAACTTTTGATTCTTCAATCGCAGTCCGCTTTTCCCTCCATCTCATGGTGCTAGACTATCTATGATCGAATTCCCAGAGCAGGTAAAGCAATGGGCTGCGAAGATATACTCAGCGTGGACTGAGGCCAAAAGCCTCAGCGAGGAGGAAAAGAAGAGAAAATTCCAACATGCCATAAGGGTGACGGCGAGATACCTGCCGCAGCTCAGAAAGGAGTTGCGTTCGGGAGACATTGTTTGGTACTCCGACGCTGGAAAGTCGGTCGGGGGGAGGGGCGAATATCCCGGTGCGCTGCAGCATTTCATTGCTGGTCTCCCCCTCTGCCAGATGACTCACTATGCGGAGCGAGCTTCGTTCTGGGGAGTCAAGCTCGAGAACCTTGAGGTGAGCGTGGTAGGGCATTACGTCGGGATTGCCGGTCAGGGATTCGACCAAATCGAGTACGAGGTCAAGGTTACCAGCCCTGATCCTCCTGATAGAATCAAAGAACTCGCCTTGGCGGCAGCAGGCGATTGCTACGTGACAAACACCCTAAAGCGTTCATGCAAGGTTTCAGGCCGAGTTCTTCTGAACGGTAACTACCTTATGGACCTCTAATCATATTCTGGGTAGCTGTGGTGTAGGAGTAATGGAAGTCCTGTCCGACTATTCAACAAGGGTGGTCTCTGACAACTCAAGGTATTCCAGAGAATTGTAGAAATATACTTCGATGGGATTTCCGATTCACATGTAAACCGGTCGTCCCGGCGAAGGCAGATTTTGTCTTCTCTCAGGGAACAGAACCGACTATTTCGTGAATTTCGACCTTCGGAGAGACACCTATTTCCTCAAATAGGGCGATAGCTCGCGGTTTCGTGCCAGCTCTCATGGCGTCGAGTGCATCTTGACTACTCCAGACAGTTTCGATGACGTAGGTTCCAGAGTCGTCTGTTCCTCTGGTCAAGAACGACATCTCAAGCCCTGGCGGCAAACTATTTTCCCTAATAGACCGATATGCAACCTCGAATGATGCACGTCTTTCCACTGGCACCTGACCCTTGACGATGGTCATAATCTTCATCTGGTAAACCTCCCATTCTATGGGGATTTCTATATATGTTTTTGGAAGCCGTCGGCAAGCTCGGCTTACTTTCATAGAATTCTCTTTCTGATTCATCTGGGAGATGAAACTATAATGGCCAAGCGTGAGAAGGAAAACTCCACCCTCACAAGCTTGGATAGAAAGGGCAGAATCTTAAGGGCCATAATCTCTATCATTGCTTGATTCCTCTTTTGTACCTTGGTGTATATCTCAATGGAATCATGGGTATTTTTGGACTTCCACTGGTGACTAACCTTTTCTCAGGAGGGTCGGTATATATTTTCTTGCAAGGTACACTCAATTAGTTCCCTTTGGCGCTTTTGGGATAACAGATATGATAATCTATACAATCTTGACCAGATTAGGCTCGGTCAGGATGTCCGCTTCAGCCCGAGATAGAAGGTGTGAGGCCAAGCTTCTCATTCATTGTTTATGCAAGAGCAAACAGCCACCATTCTAGCAAATCTTGCGCCCGATATTACAAGGCCTCAATTCATCATTTTAAGGCAATTCAGCAAGGAGGCAAAGAACTCAAAGGAAATAGGTAAGAGTCCCTCGATGGACAAGAATAGAGGCGTAGTCGTCGGTGCTTAGGACTAACGATTATCTCCCAAAGGACAATAAGATAACAGCGAAAGTTACCGGCGTATGGGGAATCGGTTCTAGCGTTGCTGGCAGATGTAAGAAAGATAGGAATATCGAAGTATGGATTCCCGTAGATACCTTGACAAAACTGGGAGAAAAATTTGTGCTGATCAAGCGATTGTTGAAATGCTAGAAACAGAGGGAATACGTTGTTGGACGGGAGGTAGGTTCAAGAAGATAGATCTCTTGATCTTGGACAGGCCACCTGAAACTAGCTGGTCTATTCTACATATGAATAACGCCTTGAAAGGTATGATATGTTATTAGCCATAAAAATTGGAAGTGCTGATTCTTAATTCTTTTTTAAAAAAGAATTAAGCCTTGGCTGTGGTGCTTTCGAACATGATGAACTCTGGTCTCTCAACCTCAACCAATACAGTTGTCATTCTACAGGAGAATCATACCTTCGACAACTATTTTGGAACCTTTCCAGGAGCAGACGTGACTGCAGGAGAGAGTATCTGCCTTCCTGAGGCCCTGAGTCAGAATGTCAAATCGGTCTGCAATGCATTGGTTACACCCGCTACTACAAGGATATGTCCCCACGGTATGGGCGTGCTTCCCTGTAAAGTTGTGAAAATATAGAAGGTTGCGCAGCTGCTATCCCTCTGCAAGGTAACAGTCACGCCTGGACCAAGAAATATGTTGTACGCGCCCTTCATTCTGAGGTCGGGTAACATACCCCCCAGCAATCCAAGCTTCCAGTTGCTGCTGAATCTGTAAGTCGTCCACTACGGAAGGTGGATCAGTTATAATGATTGTATGACTCTTTAGCGAGCCGGTGCTCATGTTCCCGTCGGCAGCAGCGTACTGCTTCAAACCTCCAGAATAGCTAGAGTCTCTCTCTATGTATGTTACAGCCTTGTCTATTTGTTCAACAGTGATTGGTATATTCTGTTCCTGCCAGTATTTGCCCCAGTAGACGTTGAAGCAGTAGTACCCCGTAATCCTGAGTTTTCCGCCGTTGTATACAACCTGGGCAGCTCCTGTTTCAACTGGTTACTTGCCTGTGACCACATGGTATTGCATAATACCAGACTCCGGACCTGTTGGTTCCTGCACCTCTAACTCCGACATGGATAAATCAGATATTGATTGACCACATCCCTTGCATGTCCTGATGTTTAAGCAGTATTTTCAACCTATCATATCTCCGGTTTATTAAATGGCTAATGTATAATTGTGTGGGTTATTGTATGTTTAAAGAATAGACTGGTTCAGACTGACGTTTGCCTTTTTGAACGTACGATAGAAAGCTGATGGGTGAGGTTTTCTTTGGCTATCTTAACAGCCTTAGCTACATTTCCCAAGCAGCATGAGCCCTGAGGATTTGTCACTTCACATCTGCAATTCCCTGCCCGTACCTCCGCTCCTATTCTTGATATTACATCGGTGTTGCCTGTTTGGATGATTTCATTTTGAATCGTTGCAACAGAATTACCAAAGCAGTAGCAAGCTGGTACCATTGGGTCATCCTCCTTTTGCCAAACCTTTACACGGATATCTGTTTTATTGAATTGTACCCCACTATCAGTGAAGTAAACAGTAGGGCAGGACCTTGTTTCACATATATAGTAACGGCCGGGTGGAAGGCTTTTTTCACGAAGGTAAAGTGTGGGATCTTTCAAGAGAAGAGAAACAGTAAAAGACGACACACCCTTTCCCATGGCGCCACAGGCGGGGCATTTACCCTTCGTCGTTGGGAAATTGACTTTACAGCAGTCGTGTTGATCGTCAGACATGAAGTTTTCCTTTTCCTTTAGATCATACCTTCTGTAGCGTCCCTTTCCTTATTTTGTCCACAAGGTCATTCCACTGTTCTCTAGATAGAATACATGTGTTGTCATCCTCCCCAATGAGGATCTGGTCATTTAACACCTCTACCGACGGACAGCACCCGTTTTTATCACACAAGTATACTTTCATGGCGTGCAGCTAAGTTTGTGTCAAATATCAAAATAGTCATTTAATAAATGAAGGTAAGGCCCCTTATCCCATCTTTGAAGTTAATTATTATTATACATATTTGCTGTCTGTTATAAAATTGAATTCGTTTTTATCATTAGTTAGAACCTATCCAATGATGGTTGAAATCTGTATACTAAAATCTTCAAAGCCTGTTTCATTGACTAAAATAAATATGATGAATTTCCTTATTTATGAAGAGATAAAGCGTAAATACGCTCACATTATAAAGGCTAACATGGATAGGTTTAATCATGATAAGGTTCTATGTAGCTGGCTGAACCTTCTTAACCATCAAAACTGGCCTACATCCCCACAAACCTTTCTTTTTGGGAAGAGTGTTGCACGAATCTCTAAAACGACGAATGCATTTTGTGCACGTTTCCAAGCATACCCTTCCAAAACAAGACAGAAATTTGGATGAGGATAGGTTATGTCTCTACAACTTGATAATATAGATGCAAGAATACTTGAATTGTTACAGAAGGACGGAAGAATGATGTATAAGGATATCGCCAGAGAAGTGGGAGTAAGTCTGCCTACTGTAAGAGATAGGATAAACAAACTAATGGAACTCGGTGTAATAAGGAAATTCACTGTGATAGTGGACTCGGAAAAGTTATGGGGTAGGACTAGGGCGTTCGTGCTAGCACAGCCCTTTGGTGGGGTCGTGGACGAAACCCTGGAAAAGATCAAAAACATCAATGAAGTTAGGGCGGCGTATCTTGTTGCAGGTGAAAAGCAGATGTTACTCGAGATTGAGGTAGACGATCTGCATCAGCTAGGTGAATTCGTCGCTAAATATGCGCACGATGAGCTTGGTCTATCTAATGCTTCTTCATTCGTTATTACAAAGATTCTTAAAGAAGAGTATGGTGCTATGGTAAAGCCTAATGCTTCGCTACAATTCAAATGCGATTTCTGTGATTGTCTGATTTATGGCAAACCAATCGTTGAATACATCAATGGAGGCAGATACTATTTCTCAGGGAAGGATTGTGCTCAGGCTTTCAAAGAAAGGAGATTGCACTCTGCCGACGCATCGCCAAGCTTACCAAAGTGATTGTTGTGGAAACCAAATCGTCAGCCGTATACTTTATGAATCAAAGGGATTGTTGCCAGCAAGATTACCGTTTTCAAACAAGCCTTCTCTTAGACAGGCTATACATATGTTTTATCTTTCCAATCGGAGATTTTATCATTATCTCCTTAATTGCAGCTGAGGTTTGCATAAATTTGTTGCCTTCGTTAAAGCAGAACGCTTATCTCTCCTTCTCCTTTCCCGGAGCCAGGGTTGCCAGGTAAGTTTCTACTTTTGAATGATATGACAAATCAGCAACAAAATCATCCCCCCACTCTGCGAGGGTCTCTGGCTCTTCTATTCACCCTGCTTGTATGCTGTGGTTTATTACCCATTGCAATAACAAGTGGAGGTGTTGTGGCGTTACGGTATATAGTAGGCCAAAGGCTTCTTCTGTTCATATTGGCTTCTCTACTGATTGTTGCAATCGTTTCTGTGATAACCATGAGTAGGAGGCGCCACAAACACTCATACACAGTTGACCCGCAAGTTGATGGTTGTTGCAACCAATGATATCGGGAGTCCGAGGTGAATGAAAGTAAAACAAAGTTTGATACATCATGAATTTAATGCACTGAGTATTCTGGTCTCAGAAAAGAAATACCTCGTCATGTTAGCGCTGTTTTCCATTTCGATCTGCACCCTTTACCTTTTTCTGCTCCCTTCATTACCTGATGGAGGTTTAGCGTTTTACGCTATATATTTCATAACACCGCTTCAAGTTGTGTTTGCGACCTGCTTTGGCATTCTCATAAGCCTTGTAATTACCCTCAATGTATATGCATATAGAATCAAAACGTCTTCACGAAGAGGCCTCACAATTGGATCTATTCTGGCTAGCCTTGTGAACGGGTTGTGCTGTACTCCGTTAATACCTTCACTGATGGCATTAACAGGTGTTTCAACCCCTGTACTTTATTCTATTTCACCTCGAATCCAAGCCTTCTTCGAGTTCAATTACGGATACTTTTACGCCCTTTCCCTGATACTTCTTCTGGTTTCGATTCATTATCTGAGCCGTAACATTTCGTGTTGTGTTAACAAAGTGACCTGAAGATGCCAAGGTGTGAAAAATGTGACAAAAGCTTCGGTTCAGAAGGTGCCCTGCATCAACATAATGTATCCAAGCATCCTCAATTGTTGGAGTCAGTTAAGAACAAGAACTCCTCTAAAAGGAATACCTCTGGAGCCAGGAGCAAACGATTGGGGAAAAAGGTCAAACAGAAAATTATTCTCATTGGTGTGCTCGCCATCATTGCGGTGGCAGTATCCTGGGTAGCCTTGGCGCTTTCGAACGACCAATATCAGGACAGTGTCGGGGGTGTTGGAATAAACGTTGGGGACGTTGCTCCAAACATACTTCTTTATTTGACAAATGGAAGCACAGTAACTCTTGACCAGTTCGCCGGCCATAAAGTGCTTCTTTGGTTTATTACTACATGGTGTTCTGGATGCCAGCAGGGTGCAGACTTACTCGCAATGCGGTTCTATTCACAGTTGCGCGCGGAAGGGGTTATTGTGCTTACGGTTGAATCGTATAATGATCTAGGGTATTCCGGACCTACCATTAATCAGTTTGCTGAACAGTATGCTGCTGGCTCCTCCACTCAAGGCTGGTTGTTTGCAACAACCACACAATCTGCAACCTACATCTATAACCCACAAGCTGAACTTGATATTTATTATCTTATTAGCCAAAACGGAATGATTATCGCCAACGGAGCTGACATGATTTCAAATATACAAAGCATTCTGTCTTCGGCAAGCTAACTCCAAGCAACAATTTTGATGATTTTGCACCATGTCTTGGAACAATAGGAAGACATCCCCTGCTACCGTTGCATTGCATTAATTGTTATTGAAATTCCTGCGTTTGCCTTTACTGATAAGAACGAGTCCATCTGAACTTGATTGTTCCACAACATCGTCGCTAACCGTTTTTCTTTGACGATCTGGGTTGTAAAAAATTAGACAAGCATACCATACAAGGAAGTTTACCACCGTATATGGATGTTGGCTTGAGTTTAATGTAGTATTTGCTGTTTAATAGAAGTCGCAAACGATTTTTACCACCAAGAAATAAAGCAACCCATCACTGAAGGATAATAAATAAAGAAGTAGACTAATAAGAATCCTCAGATGCAGACCAACGAATGGATGCGTGTTTTGGGAGGAGGGGTGTCCCTTTTGAGTGCGATGTCTTACGGTATCCAAGTTGAGGCGTACTCAATACATCAAAATGAGACAAGAAATATGACGATTGTAACACGACTGATGATGCAATATGGTTGAAAACCGCTCTGCAAACCTTCCAATTTTTAAACTAATATTTCCTACATGGAAAATGAGGTTTCTTGCGGCCTTTGCAGGGATAGGTTACTGGTTGGTTTATTTCCTGTCAGGTGGATGGCTTTTCTATTCACAGATTGATTTTTCAAAGATAATGGCTGAATACCACATACCAAGTGTCCGTTTCATTCCTCCCTCAGGAGGTCTCTTCGGTCTCTATAACGCTGGATTTGCGTGGAATATAACAGGTCATCTTGAATTAAATCTAATTTATGGACCATTACTCTTCTCTGTATTGCTAGCTGTGATGTTTTCCATTAGTGTAAATTTGATGGTTGTTGGTCTTAGAGCCTCCCGTTTTAAAAAAGCTGGTTCAATGGGTATATTAGCTATCATACCTGCAATATTCTCGGGTGGATGTTGTTCGATACCAATTGGTGCTGTTTTGTTCGGTGCGCTCATACCTTCCGGTGTCCTGTATAATCTGGTCTGGGGCTATCCATTTATTACGAATTTGATTGTGGCTCTGTTGATGGTTGTTTCTATCGTTTACACCAAAAGGAAGCTTCTAAGAATATGTCCTTCATAAATAACAGCAAAGATTGGTTTCCTCTGCGTCCACGGATGGTTTGGAATCGAATGTCAACTCTTTATCGACGCTTCGCAATTTACCAAGCGATTTTCATGCACAAAGCTTCGGATAGGTTAACAAATACTGTGTTTATATATAAAAACATGTTTGACATTCAGAATTATGTTTTACGTTCCCTGGTCATGGCTCCATAAACGCTGAAAGAATTAATGAGAACGGCTTTTGTGCAATTTCATGAACCAAGAAAATTTAACCAGGAAATAGGCATAAAAATGTAAGGGTGGTGGTATGCTCGGCCAGCCAAACCTGATCGTAACCTTTTTGTTATGCAACTGGATTCTACCTTCTTTAAAAGCGAAGTTTAAACAAAATTAATTATAAACGGATATTCGAGATGCAGTCAGAAAGAGAAAGAATTCGCTAAATATATTGACATTAAGATATGAATTGAGGGGCTTCGTTTACACTCGAGTAAGCCAAAGGTTACCATTGCTTTGTTATAATAAAGCGCATTGAATTAATACTATTGTATCCAATAGCGCTTCAGGTGGTATGAAAATGTCAGAAACATGTGAATTATGTGGAGCGAAGGTGGAGAAGGATAATGCCTACGTACGAGAAATACATCAGGTAAAGTATACCTTTTGCTGCTCACACTGCGCCGATATGTATAAAATGAGAGTAACGGGTCATCTGCACCGGTAGCTTTAGATGTACCAAATTTTATATTGGACCAGTAGACATGGTGTTAATAGTTGGCCAAATACTATGACATACTTATCATAGGCAGAGGGGCTGGGTGCTTTTTCTGTAGCCATTAAGGCTAGCGAACTGAGCGAAGGTAAGATAAAGGTGGCCATGGTAGGAGTTGTTCTCCTTGGAAGAACCTGTGTAAATGTAGGTTGTGTTCCTTCAAAATACCTTTTGGAATCCTCCCACAGATATTTCTACCCCCAGCACCCATTTTTCCCTAGAGTCGGTGCTATTAGTCCAAACCTGAATTTCCAAAATGTCATGGATGGGGTACGAAAACTGGTAAAAAGGTTCAGGGAAACAAAATACAAAAAGGTCCTTGCACCGTATCCCAACGTAGACGTGTACGAAGCCAAAGGGCGTTGCAAATCACCAACCGAAGTCGAGGTGCTGGATGGTAATGTAAAAACATTCAAGGCAAGGAATGTGATTATAGCAACCGGTTCCAGACCGACGGCTCCTCCAATAGAAGGCCTGAAGGAGGTCGGTTACATTACAAGCGATAGTGTATGGAATCTTGATGAGATGCCAAAAAGGCTTGCGGTTATTGGGGGTGGTGCTATCGGCCTCGAGCTCGGCCAGGCATTCTTGCATTTTGGATCAGAAGTAACTGTGGTTGAAGCACTGCCCAGGATTATCGGTGCGGCGGAACCTGAGATATCGAAAATGCTTCAGAATAAGCTGTCAGGGGAAGGGATGAAGTTTCAAATCAAGGCTAGAATAAACAGGGTTGAATCTGTCAACGGTGCCAAAACGCTGGAGGTTGTTTCTGAGAAGGGTAAATCCAAAATCGAGGTTGATGAGATACTTGTGGCTACGGGGAGGGCACCAAACACAGGTGAACTCTTTCTGGAAAAGGCTTCAGTGAAAACAGACCAGAGAGGCTTCATCAAGGTGGACAAAACCAACAAGACGACCTACAGCATGATTTATGCTGTAGGGGATTGTGTCTCAAAAAGACTTATGCTTGAGACACTCGCCGCAAGGGAGGGGGTAATTGCCGCAACCAACATAATGGGGATGAATGCGACAGTGGATTACCTGTCTGCACCCTGCGCTGTCTTTACGAATCCCCAGATTGCGGCTGTAGGATATACTGAGGATGAATATGTCAAGAAGACCGGTGCATACTCCTGCAGAAAGTTGGAGTTTGACAAGGTACCGAAAGCCGAGATCCTTGGAGAAACCGATGGAATGGCCAAGCTAATAATAGATCCAAATAACGGGAAGGTCGTGGGATTGCATGTGCTGTCTCCTCTAGCTACGGAGTTCATGCTTGAAGGTGCGATTGCCATAAAGCATGGTCTTACCTTCAGAGACATAATCGATACGACTTGTATCTTCCCCAACCTCGTTGAGGGACTAAAATTAACCGCACAAACCTTTCTGTGCAATATAGATGCAATGAGTTGCTGTGCAGAATAATCAGAGGTTGGAGCCATGTGTGAAAGTTGGACTGAAAGAATTAATTTGAGTATAAGAGGGATGACGTGTAAACGTTGTGCGTCGCGAATTAGGATGGCGTTAAGCAACATACCGGGTGTGTTTGATGTGCATGTTTCGTATAAAGATTGTATGGCCACCGTTACCTACGATCCGACTCTGATATCGGTTGATGATATTTTAAGTAGCAATATTTTTGTAAAAACAATTTATGTCAGAACCAGAACTCATAACCTGATAAAGCACAGATATCGGGCATACTTGGTTACTACTGAAGTTTGACAAAATGACCTTCATATGCTTGTCTGAGCTTCTTTAGCTTCGGTTTCATCACCATCTGTGCCTTTTATCCTAGCCATGATACCCCTCACAGAGTATCCCTCATTCATGTGTGAGGTAAAAAGGTACTCTGAACCGGCTTTCGACGTTACGAATGCGAGGATATGAGAGTCGAAAAGGATACGCCAGACCTACGCGATGCGCTGGTCGATAGAAGTTTCCATCAAGACGCCAAGCAAAGCCTCGGGTTAGATGAGTACCAGGTGAGGAGGATCAAAGACGTAAGACCTCACATAGCGATGGCCTTCTTCTCCTACATCGTCACGTAGCTTGGCTCTGGCCTTGACGCGATCACTGGAAACCTGAAGCCCAGCCTGAGAACGGTTGGCTCCCGATGCAAGCTCGTGTAAGCGGAGGTCCTCCGCTCTCTTGTCACGTTCGTACTGAAGATAGCAAGGAAGTACATCGGTGCAACAAAGGTCTTCGACCTCCTGACCAAACCTCTAGCAAGGTCGGGATACTACACCTAGAACAGAATGCCAAACTTCAATTGACGATAGTATTGTAAGTAGATCAATTTGATGCTACATATTAGTGTATTGAATTAAAATATCATCGACATCTGAACACGTGCCTTGTGTGGTATTCCATTAGCGAAGATGCATCTTATCTTACCGACAAAAAGTCTTCATGGTTCGCTTTTCACTTTTCATTACACGGCGCCACGAATTCTGCATCACCTACAAAGAAAAAATTTTGCCACCTTTTTTATTAAAGAGATATGATTAAGTTCGTCTCTTATTTCGAAGTCTTTATGGCTTCCGCTAGCGAGCAACAGGATCTTCTGGATCGTCTGGAAAGTCTGCCCTTCAGCAAGTTTCACATTATTTTGGTATTGCTGGTATTTGCGGCGATAGCCTTCGATAATATGGATCAGGTAACACTATCTTTTGTAATTCCTCAATACAGCAAGGAGTGGGGGCTCACACCAGCAATAACAAGAATCCATCCGGTTCTAGGAATAGGAGGAACCCTGATAGGGGCTATTTTGGGCGGCTATATCGCGGATAGAATAGGCAGACGGAAGACATTCAACATCATGTTGTTAGTGTTCAGTATAACCGAATTGGCTAATGGTTTTGCACAGAGTTTTCTTTGGGTTATCGTGGCCTGTTTTATTATGGGTGTTGGGGTTGGTGGTGCGGTACCGATAGCTTTTTCGATAATTTCCGAGTTCGTACCATCAAAACAAAGAGGCATAATACAAATACTGATTGGTGTGGTATCAATAGGGGCGGGCTACATCATAGCGTCTGGTCTTGCGTATATAGCTATGCCGATATTCGGATGGAGATTTCTCTTTACTATAGGCGTCATTCCTGCCTTTTTCATACCACTTATGCAGAAATACTGTCCAGAGTCACCTAGATACCTTATATCAAAAGGTCGCTTCGATGATGCGATAAAGAGCGTTAGAATGGTTGAGTCTGTGGCTGGCGTTAGTCATATTGCAAACCTTACGATTACTCCACCAAAGGATAAAGAGAAAGCGGGCAGTCTTAAAGAAATTTGGGGCAAACGATACAGGGTAAAATCCATACTTATTTGGATGTATGGAGGATTATGGGGGTTTTTTAATTTCAGTATGCTAGTATGGCTACCCACGGTACTTGTGACACGCCTAGGCTTTACTCCTACTGGAGCCGCATTTTATACTTCAGAGGTAGACTTTGCATCAATACCAATCGGTTTCCTAACCGCAGTTTTCTTTGAAAAAGTCGGTAGAAAACCAACTCTTACAGCTTACCCGGTTGTTGGAGGAGTTATTACAATGCTTATCGGATGGTTTGGAACTATAGGACGTCTGGAACCTGCGCTTTTCATTTTGCTTGGAACAGTAGTTTATGCCAGCGGTTTTTCGTTGGCTGGAATGTTTCCTCCTTATGCTAGTGAACTATATTCTACTGACGTTAGAGCAAGTGGCACGGGTTGGGGTGTAAGTTTAAGCAGAATCACCGGTGTAATAGGATTAGCGTTTATTGGGGGCTTGTTGGCTTCGGGATTAAAGGTTTTGAGTTTCTTCACCTTATTAGGAGTTCCTCTTGTGATCGCAGGAATATTGATGGGGTTAATCGGGATAGAAACCAAGCAGAAGCGATTAGAAGAAATAGTATGATTTCGTTTCGCATTCACTATGTTAAATAGATTCACGTTTTGAAGGTAGGGATTAAGATTCCCACGATTAAAGAACTAGAGGGCTTGGTACGACTTAGCTTTAGTCTGCTAACAGTATGCTGAGTTTAAGATGTTTGGTGCTAAAGTAAACTACCCCGCCCTTACGGACGGGGTCTCTGGTGAAGGGATGAATGGGCTATCTTTATCGTATTATTCTACAGTGTTTTTATCAAGTTCTTTTGGTAAACACTATATCATCGAAGGCTAATACACCAAACGGAATGAGTGAAACAAGGTAAGGATGTATCGACTGCCTTAAGTGACAAGCTTGTATATTTCGCTATTTTTATATTCAGAAAGCCAAAGGCTCCTAATGCTGGACAAAAGTGTAACTATGAATAATAGAAGAAAGGCTCCAAATTCATCAAAGTCGGAATTCGTGACTTTGTCTTCAGGAAAAAGATCGAGCAGTGGTTGGTTAAAAGCTGTCATTGATGCTATAGTTGATGTCACACAGAAAATGATTGACTTTGATTGGTGGCTCTACTTTCATTATGAAGTATATTACAAGTAAAACTGAAACGATAAACAAACTCAGCCCGCAAGCGAAGAAGTAAACCAGTGACTCCTACGAGAGGGGGACAAAGCAGTGGTGTTAACTTTAGCGCTGTTTGAGTTGATTGCCTATCCATATTCGCTCAATGAGAATCATAGATTGGGCGTGCCCGATCCCTTATGTTTGGATTCATACGAGAAAGGACACGCCCATATGACGTGATGTACTGCATTTATCTGTACTGGATGGGGTTGAGTTTAAGGTATGTAGCATAAAGATGCCTTAGACCCGTTTGTCAAGAGTAGTCATGTATCAATCTGGAAGTGGGTACAGCTGTTCGGTAAGAACGCATTATTCCATAAAAGAGTTACAGCCTTCTTAATTGATGAAACTTACATCAGAATTGGTAAATATGAAGCGTGGGTTTGGATAGCGATAGATAGAGCCTGTACACAGGTACATACTCTTGGTATACATGTCTTATCAGAAGAACATCATGGTTGCCGAGCACTTTCTAAGGACTCTTGTTAAGATATATTGAAAGCATGTGGTGTACACAGATGAGGGTGTATGGTATCCAGATGCATGTAAGTTGCTTGGTCTGGAGCATAGAATACACACATGCATACCCCATACGAGAAGAGCCTGATAGAGAGAGTAAACCAATACCTGAAGGACAGGACTAAAGGGTTCAATGACCATTCTTTAATCCCTGCAGGAAGAAGGTATGTAGCTTGGCGCATGTTAGAAGGTGGTTGGACCTGTTCTGTTTCATGTACAACCAAATAAGGGACAGGGTCAAGCTCGATGGACTATTGAACCTAATGGAGGTGAGTCCCTAAATTAACACCACTGACCAAGCTACCGTAATCTTTTTTAAGAAAAAGTGTCTGCGAGACAGATTACTTTTATTTTTGAACCTGGCTTAATTTATCAGTAATTATGCTCAACTAAATCTAGTCTGTCAGTTGAGTTAGAACAATGGCACCAGCAGAACGACTCTTGGGTAGAGCATAGGGTGGTACTAAGAAGATCAGAATCGCGCAAAATAAAGAGGCTCCTTTTGTTCAGTGAAATAACTTAATATTGTGTTAATGGGAAAAATGTACCATAGTATCGAAAGCACTTACTCACGTTATTATCATAGAGCGAAATTAGAGGAATTATTGTATGCCCTAAACCCATATACCAACGGCCAAACTCGCCTTAGTCATTCGGTTTAAACGAGGATGTTTGCTGCATATTCATAAGAACTATCCCATGATAGTTTTGTCCATTGCCTTTATCATGAGTAGTCTCTTTTCGGCTGGAAGGGAAGAAAGGACGTAAAGTTGAGTCGACATCACTTTGTCCCTATCAACTGGATTCATTCGTCCTAGTGTTTTTACTATGGACCTGACCACTTTCAGGCGACGATGTTCAGGAAGATCTAAAATAGCACTCAGAACCTTCTTCATTATTCTTGTACGTTGTTCGTCGTCAAGACTAGGCAGCATTGCGCCAACCATCTGTTCGATGATGCCACGCTGTTGATTTTGTCGTGCCCAAGCTCTCAACGGTATCAAAAGTATCAGACCCCAGAGATATAACCCAAGTCCTATTTCGCTCAGGTATGTGTTTGTCCCCAAGTTCAGCGTTCTGGGGAAATGATCGACCATAACGTTGACGTAACCATAGAAATATGCTGTCATTCCTATCACAAGTATGAGGTCCTTCCAAACTGATTGACTGACTGTTTCCTTGAAGAATGGATCACCTATGTGTTTTTTGTACCATGCGCGGACTAAAACCACAAAGGCCCCAGCCAGTATCATTATTACAGTACCTTCAACACTTCCAGCGAGAACCTGGCGGGTAAACGGTACAACACCACCAAAGAAGTTATGAGCTGCAAACAGCATAAGAGATATTGCGACGATGAGATAAAGTTCTTTTAAAGCAGTTATGCCGAAACCCCGTTTCTTGTCATAGAGCATGCGCGACACCATCGTTCTCATTTTGACAAGTCCACGCAAAGGTATCAATTGGTATAGTCCAAGGATTATGATAATGAAAAATGCATACCAATTACCCACAGGAGTGTCGCCTGGTGGAGCGTTTGTGAACATGAACTTCATTCCGATGGCCAGGGCTGCGAGTCCGCCTGCTAAAATCCTGTTAGGACCCAATATCAAGTCCGGCCTGAAAAACATCTTTAGCGGCTTTCCAAAGGCCTTTTCATGAGCGACCTCAACACCAAAGAACCCTATGACAACAGCAACTAGTATAACCAGTGCAATGTGCTTCGTCACCTGATCTGTCATGGGTGTAGATACTATCCAGAGTACGCTTAGCGGAACTCCGGACATAGACAATACAGACCCTATAAACCAAGGCGTTCTATACTGGATATACTTCAACCCCATCCCTCTTCCTACAGGCCATAGCATTATCGTTGTAGGAGAGAGCCATCCAGCAATCACCAAAGGGACGCCACTTCCATATAGCAAAGATATAGCAATTGCTACAATCCAGTAGAGCAACAATAATGGAAAGATTCGGCTCTTAAAACCTGGAAAGAGTGGTAAATGAAGGCCATCAGATGACCCCAAGTTGGAAGGGTTAACTGCGGAAATACTACTTCCCATAACGGACTTTGCCAAATCTAATCTGTCATCAATTTTGTCAACAGAGGGATTTCTACCTTGCATGAACGAATATATCTAGATGAATAGTAAATCCCTTTCCACTTAAAGAAGGAAAAACATATCGTTGCTTACTTTAATAATATAAAACAGGAATAGGTTTTATTTCAGTTCCAAGTAGTAATAGCTGCATGTTGTGATACAAATACAATAGTCCCAAAATATCAAACCTGAAAAACTCATGCCTGAAGTTATGGCAATGGTGCTTTTGAAGAAAAAGATTTCTTAATTGTAGAATAAATTACAACAATTCTCTTTGTCTGATAAGATCTATTTGACGTGGTAGTAATAGGTTATAATTTCACAAATAGAATTGAAGCCTTGAAATGTTTTCGTTTGTGGCAAATGTTTATAGCCAAAGATAGAATATATGAAAAATCCGGCTTGATAACCTAATATAAAAAATAGATCAACAAATACGGTCGTGCTCAATTAATATTGTGAGGGGGGCGAACTGAATCCGTGATAAGCGAAGTATTAGTGGGTGGGATTGCTGTTTTGATAGTTGGCTTGGTCGCCTTGAGCGTAGGCATAACGTACAGTAATCTATCAAGCCAAGTTTCAGGAGTAGTAGTCCTGACCATAGGGATTGTTACGGGCGGTATAGCAATAACTATGAAGCGTAGTCATGCCTAGAGTGAGTTTTACATCGATATTAAGGTGTAAATGAAGATGTCTCTAATTACAAAAATACGTATACATTAGTTTCAATTATGATAATAAAAATGTGATATATAATTAATTAAAAACGAGATAACATAATATCTGACACTTTTATTATTACAGCTTGATTGTATACCAACAGATTTGTTCTCTCTGCAGATCGATCACAAATGTCCAATTACAGAGGCAACTTCCTTTATGGATTTTTATCCTGTGGGCCAGCGAAAGTCTCGCCAGAGCCAATTTACAGTATGATTTGTCCAACGAAGGACACTTACGATAAACTGACAGGAGAGCTTATCTTGGCTCCGGTAGGACTACGTAGAATACAGTCCGCTTTAGAGAATGCTTTTGGCTCATCAAGCGTAATTTCACAACACCCGTTTGAGATTGAGAAGGCCATCAATGCCAACACAACTGTGGTTGGCTTGACAGAGATGAGCCCTCTTGGTATAGGAACGGTTGATACGGCGATAAGCTGGAGGAATGACAACTGGAACAGAAAGTGGTTCATTTACTTGATGCAGAAATTAAAGAAATTAAAAGAGAGATTCCACTTTAAGGTGGTTGTCGGAGGCCCAGGCTCATGGCAACTCCTTCATCCTTTCACAGATTTCCTAAGAAGGCAGGGAACAGCTGTTGCTAGGTATGCTTCTCATTTTAGAAGCGACACCTCTGTCTTCTCAACAAAACTTGATACGAAGATAGATGAGTGGGTGAAGGAGGAGCTTGGGGTTGACCATGTGGTTGAAGGCGAAGCTGATGTTACTGCACCAAGAATATTCGAGAAGGTAGAGTCTGGTAACGCTCCAGAGGTCATAAGGTCGTTTACTAACACTATAACCAGCATTGATGATATACCAGAAATAACAAGGGGTACACTGACAGGTTCTGTAGAGATAATGCGGGGTTGCGGAAGAGGATGTGATTTCTGTGCGCCGAATCTCAGAATGAAGAGAGACTTTCCGGTGGACAGAATTGTGAGAGAAGCCGCAATAAACATGAAGTTGGGACACAGTTCAGTCTGGCTTCTCTCAGAAGAACTCACATTATATGGCTGTGAAAGCAAAGATAAGACACCAAACAAAGATGCAATAATCGAACTCTTTCTTGCATTAAAGAACGCTGGTGCTAGCAGGATAGGATGCACTCACTGGACGTTTGCAGGGGTAAGGGCTGCCCCTGATCTTATAAGACGACTTTCAGAAATAAATAATCTTAAAAACGATTGGATGGGTGTTCAACCTGGTTTAGAATGGGTTTCTCCAAGACTCGTTAAGAAGTTTATGCCATATAAGGTAAAACCGTACTCCCCTGAAGAGTATTCAGAAACTGTCGAGCAGGCAATAAAAATCATGAATATGAATCATTATTACCCGGCAATAACGCTAATCGTTGGTCATCCCGAAGAACAAAATGATGAAGTGGATATGACCACAGAGTTCATAGAGAAGCTTTCCAAAATTAACAGGATTAGAGGAATATTCGCGCCACTTCTCTATGTAGACTATTACAGACCAGAAAGGACGATGGACTATGATATGATGAATGAACATCACTGGAGACTGTACTATACCTGCTGGAAGCATAACACAAGAGAATTTGGAGATACGATCTGGCTTGCAACGCAACAATTCGGACCTTTCAACAGATTAGCTACTGTAATCGGAGTTCATGCGCTTAATTTCTTCATACTTAGATTTCTAAAATCCGAGTTCAAGAGAAGATTCGGTTTTACTCCGAACTGGATGGAATAAATGGAGTTGCGGTTTACATGAATGGTATTGTTGGTAAAATGCACAAGAAATCTGCAAAGTATGTCATCTTATCAGACACTACTCTGTCTTATAATTATAGAGGTTTTCCACTTCTAGATTTTTTACCGTGCGCGCCTTCTAACACTGTTCCAGATTTTATATACGGCCTGCTCAGAGGCCCTCCTCCTCCAGCGCTGCCAGATGGCAGAGCAATATATGCACCTTATCCGGTCAGACTGATCGAGAGCGCTTTGTTGCAACAATATCAAGAGAATGAGGTTGTGGTACCTCATCAAGATTATCTCGAAAAATTCATCGGCTCGGATACAGAGATAGTAGCGATTAGTACCATGGACCCCCTTGGCTTTGGACCGCTTACCATGTCATACGCTGCGTTGTTCAATAATTATTATCCATATGTTAAAAAGGAGTTCGAGAGATTGCTTTGGCGAATAAAGAGGTCGATAAATCAGTGTAACAGCAAAGCGAAGATACTAATTGGCGGCCCTGGCGTGTGGGAATTCATGGTGGCTCCTGAAGAGCTTGATAGGCTTGGGGTTGATTACGCGTTTCAGGGTGAGGCTGATGACGTTGTTTGCGATTTATTCACCAAGATTTCAAATGACAGTATTACTTGGAACGATGGACCTTTTCATTTAGGTTTTCATACTTTCGATTCCAATTTTCATAGGTTCTGGAGCCCCCACAAGAAGTTCATATCGAGAGACCCATTTTCCAAACAATACCCACGTCTTGAGGAAATCCCGGAGATAAGGCGACCATCGATGAAAGCCTTGGTAGAAGTCATGAGGGGGTGCGGAATTGGATGCGATTTCTGCGAAGTCACACTTAGACCTTTGAGATATTACTCTCCGGAAAGGGTTGCAAGGGAAGTAGAAGTGAATGTAAGAATGGGTGGTTTCCGTAATGCATGGTTGCAGACAGATGAAGTTTTTGCATATATGCACGGAAGGAACTACGAACCAAACAAAGAAGCTCTTCTGACTCTTTTTAAGACTGTTATGTCGGTTAAAGGAGTAGAGAGTACGAACCCAACACATGGAAGAATATCGATTCCAGCAGCCTATCCAGACCTTGTAAAAAAGCTGTCCGAAATAGTGAAGGCCGGACCCTCTAACTGGATAGGAATTCAGATTGGCATAGAAACTGGAAGCGACAGGCTAGCAAAGATTCACATGCCGAACAAGACACTTCCGCTCAAGGTAGGATCGGACGGCTCTTGGGCAGATATCGTTTGGACAGGGACTTATGTTCTGAACAAATACTACTGGAGACCTGCATTTACAGTGCAAGTTGGGCAACATGGTGAGACTTCCGAAGACAATTGGGAGACTGTAGCTTTGATAAATCGACTAAGCAACTCATCACTTGATGATGGCAGACCGTTCGAGTTCACGGTTACCCCCATGCAAAATGTCCCTCTAGGACGTTTGAAGTCTGGAGATCTTTCGATCAGAATGCTAGATGACTCACAGCTGGCTGTTTACTATGCCTGTTACAGACATTTGGCAAAGATGGCATCTAGGAACGCTATGAGAGATAGCAGAGGAATTCTGCCAGTTAAGGTAGCGATTGCAACAGCTATAGGTTTCGGAGGGAAGTTAATGTTTCAGGTTATCAAGACGATCTGCAAACAAAGAGGCATCGATATCGACAAAGTAAATACATATGGTTTACAAAGGGCTCTCCCAACCTAGAGTGGTGCATTCCCAGTCAAGTTGAACGGGAATGCAAGAGTAATAAGTTTATACGTTTTTGTGTATGTTGTGTGTTTATGCACTTGAATCGTAACAGATATGAAAAATATTTCATTGTAATTGTCAATCATTCACTATAAAATACTTCATAAGTTATTGTTATTATTGTAATCATATCTTAGATTGGCCTTAAAGTGAAGTTTTTAGTTACCAAGTCTTCATAATTAAAGGTAAAAGGTTTCAAGGTGCTGTCTTCATGTCTAGATGATAGAATCATGAGCGAAACGATGGAAGCTATGGTGAGGATGCTGGCGCAACTACCTGAGAAACAACAGAGAGATATGATAACGTCGCGCCTGGCTGCTTTCGCAGATATGGGGGACGAGGAGAGGCTAAACGCAATGAAAAGCATGATTGTGGCTCTCCAGAAGATGGATACGGAGAGCCAACGAAAATTGACTTATGCTAGGTTAGAGGCTCTAGCTGAAAGTTTCGATGACGGGACCCGCAAGAAGCTTATCGGTACCCATATGTTGGCATTGATGGGATTACCGAAGGAACAAATGATGGCAGACCTGAACATTATGGTTTCAGTGATGAGCCGATGTCACGATGTTTGCAGAATGAAGGATATAAGTACAATGAAAGAATTAATGATGGGGTTGCAACCAGATAAGAAAATGATGATGATGCAGATGCTACCTCCGGAAATGCAGAAGATGTTGATGGGCTAGCCAAGGGCGATAACAAACTTGCTTAACATGTATATCTTGTGATGATTTTCATGTCGAATGAAGATCAGATTTTGGAGAAATTCAACCTGAAAGTCAAGGATATAATGACTAGAAGCCCTCTTAGTGTAGATGTAAACACAACGATAGAAGAAGCGGCCAAGAAAATGGAATTTTGCAACTGTGGATGTTGTCTCGTTGAAAACAAAGGAAAGATAGTTGGAATCATAACAGAGAGAGATGTCGTGCGAAGAGTGGCGGCCAAGGGTTCATCTGTAACGAGTACTTTTGTCAGAAACATAATGTCATCACCCATAATCGCGGTAAATCCCGAAGAAACATTAGAAGATGCTCTCAAAACGATGGCAACTAATAAGGTAAAACGATTGGTTGTTGTGGATGAAGATGGTCTTGTTGGCATCATCTCAATTACTGATATAGCTAAAGCTTTAGCAGAGAAAGCTGGTCGGTTCAGTTCATTGTTTAATGTATTCTTGCGGCAAAGCTCGCCACCAAAGGACATTTATGCATAAAGATCATTTGAAGTGTTGCAACTGCTCCATTGTTCGATACACTTTTCTTCTTCATTTGTTTTTCAAAAATTCCATTGCTTGAAGTATATCTCTCCTCAGGAACGCATCCAGGTATCATCAAACTTTGTTAGGAGTATGAAAATAAAAGAATGAAATGGTTGTGCAGGACTTAGCATGACTCGTATCGGTTTAATGGTTTTTGATTGTGATATCTATGTGAGCTGCATATAACTCCTATTTTATCACCTCCTCAGGTTTAAAAGTCATCTATTCGGAGTATAGTCTCACTATCTCAAACCTCCGGTAGCTTGTTAAAAGGAGATGTTGTATCTAAGACAACAATACACTTTGCTTCTCGCTCACGCATGATTAATATTGTTGCATTGCAGTAATCCATGACCAGCATGTCATGGCTTGACGTATCCTTTGGTTGTTATGATTGGGGGTTTTATACACAAATCTGCTCTTTAATTGGTGTGAGTTAAAACCGCTTATCCCTCGTTAAAGAAGAGGAAACGCACTCTAGTTGAGCTGTCGGTGAGCACGTCCTGCACTATATTTTGAGCTGAGACACTGACACAGACGCATTTGACAGAGCAATTCAAGTAACGAATACAACCCAAAAGAGAATAGGTGAATAACCTTCTGGAAAGCCTCATCGATTGGGCAAAATGGTCAGTGTCGTAAAAACTTATCAATACGTAGGATGTTTACGAAATGCGAATAGGTGCATATCATTTATTGAAGGTCTTCGGGATATAATTTTGCTCCGAATTTTTCTAAATATACCAATTCTTCTAACGGCTTCCTATTCTTCTTGCCTTTAATTTTTTTCTTCGGGTATCCGAATCCAACAACGGCAACTGGTTTAAGATTCTCTGGGATTCCAAAATCTCGTCTTAATTCAACATGTTTTATACCTGTGAATAACCCGGAAGCAACACCGAAGTTCCAAGCAGCAAGCTGAAGGTCTTGAAGAACTCTGCCTGAATCGATATCTGACCCAGGAATCTTAGGGTCTATCAGTATTATTATTGCAAAATCTGCACCACTTACCCATTTACCTGTAGTGCTATCCTCTGCCAATCTAGCTAGATTCTCCTTCTTCTGCACAAGCAAAAACCGCCAGTGTTGTGTATTCATGGAGGAGCCTGTGAATCTAGCCGCATCCAGGACCTTTCTTTTAACATCAGCAGGGACCTTACTTTCTGAAAACTCCCTGATATCGAGTTTTGTAAGAATACAATCAAACGTATCCATATGCTAATTTGATAGATAACTAGTAATTAACTTTATTCTGCGCTTTGTGTATTTTAGATTCTTCGTCCTATTAATCATCAGATACCTATAATAGCTGGCATGGTTTACAAGATATCAATTTGCAAAAATGGACTAACCATGGTAATTATGCAATGTGTCGGTGTTTTTCCAAATCTATGACATCGACAGTTGTGATATACACCTTCCCTCAAACCAGTAACTTTTCTTTAAAACATTAGCAACTCCGATCTTCTTTTCAATAGAAACGAACGCAGGGTCGGTGCGTAGCCAGTCAAATCTAGGTTCAACCCCTATCCAAGGAAGCCAACTGGACTTCTCTCTTAATGCGTTTTCAAGCCACTCAATAGTTTTCTTCCTATCCTTCATCCCATTGTATACTGCTGCTATCCAATAAGATGAAACATACTTCTGTTGCGACCTTTCAAACAATTGTTCTAGAATTCCCTCTGCCTTTCTTAAATCTCCCGATGACGCATATGCATGACCAAGCATTGCCAATAAAATTGTGCTTTCGTTTGAAAGCCTTACAGCCTCCTTCAGCTCATTAATCGCTTCTTCATATAATCCCAATTCTAAGTATGGCCTGCCGAACCAGAGTCTGGCCTGCAGGAAATTCGGGTCGAGCTCAACGGTCTTCCTGTACTGTTCTATCGCTTCATCATACCTTCTTGAAAGGTAAAGAACATGACCTACCCCAGTGTTTATCGATAATGAAAGCGGGTCTAGCTTTTGTGCTATCGTTATCTGATTTAATGCCTCGTCAAACCTACCTAGCGCTTTAAGCATATCAGCATACCAATAGTGAGCTGCTGGATAATTGGGGTTAAGAGATAGAGCCTTTCTAAATTCCTCTTCTGCAGCTTTCCAGTCCCATTCTCCTTGAAACCTGACAAGCCCTAATGAAGAATGGGCCTCTGCTAGCCTGTTATCTATTTTCAGAGCTTTTAATGCTGCATCTTTAGCTTCTGGAAACGCCTCTGTTGGAGGAAGAAATTCAAAAAGAGCCAGAGAAGCATAGGAATCTGCTAAACCACAATAAGACTGTGCATAATTAGGGTCTTCCTTTATTGCCTTTTTGTAATATTCTATGGACTTGAAGAGGTCAGGTTCTGTCTTCTTATTCCAAAAGAACCTCCCCTTAAGATAATAAGTAAATGCTTCAGGCATTTCTGTCTTGCACTCAGTACCTGGTTCTTCAAGAACCTTTAGTCTCAGGGAATGAGCTATCTTTCCTGCAATTTCAGCCTGCAAAGCAAACAGGTCTGTCATTTCCGCATCATAAATGCCAGACCAGAGTAACTCCTCCGTTTTTCCGTCTATCAGCTGTGAGGTAATCCTTACTTTATTCCCAGCCTTTCTCACGCTTCCCTCCAGAACAACGTCGACATCAAGCTCCGAAGCTATTTCAGATATTCTCTTCATCTCTTCCCTATACTTCATAACTGACCCTTTGGCAATAACACCGAGCCCTGACAGATTTGCTAAAGTTGTTATGACCTCTTCAGTAATTCCATCTGAAAAGTATACGCCCTTTGGGTCATTACTCAGATTATGTAGTGGCAAAACAGCTATCCTTTTATTTTTATGCTCTCCTAACTTTCTTCTTTCAATTTCTCCTATAATTACCTTGTAAAGTTTAATCGGCTCCTTCAGGTGTTTGAGCCTTGCCTCTCCCACTGCATCTATTCTATACGGTAATTTTGACCTAACTTGGTCATAAGTTTGCTGGGAAATGCATATCCCGCTTGGAGAAGAAGCACCAACCAGTCTTGATGCAATATTGACCGTGTCGCCAAGCACATCTCCCCCTCTTTCCACGACATCCCAACATGAATTCCTATCCTGAGTTGAAGTCTTTTCTCATTTTTTGCAATTATACGTCTCTGAAGTTCACCAGCAAACAGTAAAGCGTCTAATGCACTCTCAAACCTGAGCAAAAAGCCGTCACCTATAGTTTTTATTTCCTTTCCGCTGAATTCCCCCAGGACAGACCTTACAATCCTCCTCTGCTCTTCAAGAAGTTCTAACGCTAATCTCTCATCTTTTTGCGCCAGAGATGTTTAAAAAGGTTGTTAGGAGTTTGAGGGAAGCAATAAATCTCAATAGCTTTAGCGATGAGATACATGGACTTCCCTCAATAGAAAAGTTTATAGCCAGTATGGGATCACTAACAATAAGTAGGGTCG
>Ga0208548_100053_pt1 | contig 58264 bp, 57 predicted proteins | sample ECH_Chost_MetaG_FD_187133 | JGI IMG/M metagenome (GOLD analysis project Ga0208548, IMG submission 187133) | Hot spring microbial mat communities from Yellowstone National Park, Wyoming, USA - ECH_C host_MetaG (SPAdes) (version 2) | ecosystem: Environmental > Aquatic > Thermal springs > Hot... | reverse complement strand
ATCAAGTTGAAAATTCTTGAAGCTGCAAGATACTCAAGTAGCGGCATAAATTCGCAACATTGGAGATTCATTTTAGTTCAAGATAAAGAGAACTTGAAAAAACTTGCTGATGACAGCACAACAGGAAAATGGGTAGCTAAAGCTAATTTTGCAATTATAGTCGTTACAAATCCAAAATATAACTTCCATTTAATAGATGCAGGAAGAGTTGCACAGAACATGCAGCTTGTTGCTTGGGAAAACGGGGTCATTTCTTGCATCTTCACCGGTTTTAAAGAAGACCAGCTTAAAAAAGACTTTAACATTCCAAATGATCTCAAACCATCCGTTGTAATTGGATTTGGTTATCCACCGAGAAAGATTATAGGCAAAAAGAATAGGAAACCTTTAGAAGAATTGGTTTTTATTGAGAAGTATGATAATAAATTAGACTTACAAAAATTTTAATGATCTTTTATTAAAGAAAGATTTATTTTTTATTAAAACTTAGTTTCTTAAAAATATTCTATATTTAATTATTCATCAAATAATTCTATAGTATAAAACTGTACTAAATTCAATTAAAAGTTAGATTCTTACCTTCTCCCCTAAATGATGAAGGCTTTCAATAGTTGTAAGCAGTTCCATTTATTAAGATGAATGATGATCAGCTCTTGATATTAATGGATTTGGTAAATATTGTGGAGATGATTATTTTCTAACCCTACCATGTTGAATGATAACTTAGCAACAGTAAATAAGTATATAAAAAAGTGTCAACCATAGATAAAGCTAAGCCAACCGTTTCTAATTGAAAGTTAATACAATTATCAGCTTGATCTCAGTATATGAAATCCTACAATTATGCTAGATAATGACGAAAAAACAAAGCCTATAATATAACCAAAATTATAAGTAATCAAAAGTCCTTCAAAAATCGGACCTATAAAAGCTCCAATCCCAAAACTGGTTAGAAGAATGCCAAATATTGTGCCATATTGAGCTGTTCCGTAGTTTTTTCTTATAATCAAAGAGAATTGAGGAATATAGAATAATCCATAAGTTAAAAAAACTCCTACACAGGAATTATATAAAAATAGTGCTATTATTCTTAATGAACTTCTCATCTAACGAGATATTGAAAAATAAGATTTTTTTAATTCTTCTAAGTTCATTATATTTTCTGATTTTCTAAAATTTAATTAACGATTCTATCTGATTGCATTTCATGGTTCCCAACATTGATTCGGAGTACAGCTCTCATTTGTTTAGCATTCTTATAGTTAGATTAGAACTCTCCACATCTTATCAAGTTTAAATAAACCTTCCATTTAAAGGGTCGCTAACCAAGATCTGTATTTTAAAAAGAACTCCTCATTTAAATTTAATAATTGGAATGCTGAATGCTCCTCCTTAGTCTCCTAAAGTCTTCTATCGAGCTTAGGAAGATTTCACCGAATTTCATATAGATTTTTTAAATTCTCAGATATTTAATCTTTTCATCCCCGCTCTTAAGAGCAGGCTTTCATTTCAATAACCTTGATTAGAATAATTGAAATATAGCCAGATATGAAAAGAGAATTATTTTGTAAAGATGTGTATGAATAATCATTGAAAATATTATTATTTATTTATGCTAATAAACTTACCGTAGTATTTCAATTTGACTAAAGTTATTATCATCCTTCCAAACTTTAATTACTGTATCAAAAATGGGATTATCTTGAATATCTTCAACATGCGATATTATGAAAATCTTATCATAATCGCTTTTTAGTTCAAGTATAGCTTTAAGAACAGCTTCTCTAAACTCCTTGCTTAATGGTCCGAAACCTTCATCAATTATCAACAATCTAGGAACTATACCTAGTCTTGAAGATGAAAGAATCTTGGCTATGCCTAATCTGAAAGCTAATCCTATTATAGTTTTTTCTCCTCCTGAATAAGTAGCTAGTTCTCTTACATACCCATTCTGAGCTACATTTATTTCAACTTTATCCTGCTCTGTTTTAATTTCAACAGAAATATCTGGCTTAACCTTAGGTAGAAAATAAGAATTGATGTAATCATTCAGTTTTTCAATGTAATCTTTCAAAAGCTTCAAAGGAAAGCCTCTATCGTTGAATATATCCTCGCAGATTATTTCATATGCACGGAGATTAATTTTTTTGTTATTCAAATCTCTTTCTTTTTCTTCAACTTCTTTCTTACTTTTTTCAATATACTTAAGCTGTTCATCTGCGTACTTTATTTTCTGATTCAATCCACCAATTTCTTCATTCATGTATCTGATCCTTTCCTGTAAGTTTTTTCTAATTCTGTTCTTTTCTTGAATTTCAGAATCAATTTTGTTTAGTTGTAGTTTGAGATCTTTTTCAGCCTGAACTTTCTTGTTTAATTCATCAATCTTTTTTTCCAGTTCTTTTAGCTTCTTTTCCCTCTCAGGCAAAATCTTTTTATATTCATTTATATTTGCTAGTTCATTGCTTATTCTTATTATTTCATTATCACATTTCCTAATTTCTTGCTCAATATTTCTAGCTTCAAGCTTATACCTTTGCAATATATCTTCGCTATTTAGTTTATGAATTTCTTCCTTCAATTTATTCAGGTCAATTTGCTTATTTTTAATTTCCTCCCTTAATTCTTCTTCATTACTTGCAAGGCTTTCTAACAATTCTATTGAGCTTGCTTTTCTCTCATATTCTTTCTTTCGCACATTTAGTTCTTCTTCTTTTTTCTCGATTTCTTCAAGCAACTTCTCTTCAGCTATTCTTTTACTTCTAATAGCCTCAATTTTTCTTTCGTAATCTTGAATTAGCACAAGTCTATGTTCTTTCGTCAGATCCCTTTTACAAACTGGGCAAACAGTAGAAGTATCACTTCTTAGAATTTCTAGAATTCTATTGATTTCTTCCTCTTGCGACCTCATAATTGCAATTTCTTCATTTTTGCTTCCTATCTCATCTTGAATTTCTTTTATCTCCTTTTCATATTCAGCAAGAATATCTTTAGCCTTCTTAGCCTCTTCAAGATCGATTTTATATTTCTGCTTTTTATTTAGTTCATTCTGAAGATTGTGAAGTTCTCTTTCAAGAAATTCAACTTCCTTTCTCCTTAAATTGATTTCATTGAGTATTGCTTTAACTTTATTTAAATCTTCTCTAATTAATTTATATTTTTCTAAATCTTTTCTATACTCGCTTTCATTTTGTAATCTTTTGGTATAATCATTTATTTCTTTAATTAAATTGAATTTTTCTTTAGTTAAATCTTCTATTTCTTTTTTTATAATTTCTAACTGTTTGACTTCGTTCTCAATTATAGATTTTGTTCTAGTTAAACTTTCTATTTCATTTTCAAGTTCTCCTAGGTTTTTATTAAAGTTATCCAATTCCTCTTTTATTACTTGAATATTCTGATTTGCTTCTTCAAGTTCTTTCCTTATCTCTCCTTCTTTACTAATTTCCTTTTTCAACTCTTCTATATTTTCTTTAATATTTTTAATTTCATCACTAAGCTCATTTCTTAATTCCTTTGCTTTTTCCAAGTGCTTTGAAAAATCAAGGTTGAAAGCTTTAAGCAATATTTCTCTTCTTTCCTTAGGACTTGCTTCTAGAAATCGCATCACATCTCCTTGTCTAACCATTATTGAATTTAAGAAGGTAGTATAATCGAAATTGATCATAGAATTTATTATTTTATCAACCTCTTTAACAGATACAGCTTTCTTAATTAAATTGCCATCTTTTTCTTCATAAAGAATCGCGTTTGCAGGTGCGTCTTTGTAAACTATTCTTGAAATCTTATATCTCTTTCCGGATACTGAAAATTCCAGCTCGCACTTTGCTTCACTAAACATAGGGTTTATGACGAGCTTTGTTGTTCCTTGCCTATCCATATTGTAAGCGTTTCCAAACAAGCAAAATGTTATTGAATCAACTATTAGAGTTGTTTTACCACTTCCAGTAGCACCATAAATGTTAACAAGATGACCTAATTTATCGAGATCAAATGTTAACTTTCTGTAGCTTGCAAAATTTTCAAGTGTAATACTATGAATAGTAATTTCACTGAGCTTCATAGGAGGACATCTCTTCAATAATTTTAAAGGAATATTCCTTAACTTTTTCCAGAACTTCCTTTGGCTCTTTTTTATATTTTGTATATATGTATTGCTCAAGCATTTCTCTTATGTTTGATGAAACTTTAAATTCAATTTCTTTCTCTTTAAACTCTTCTTTTATTTCTTCAATCTTGAATGCAAGAACCTTCCTTTTTTCGTATAAATAATCTTCAATTGACTTTCTTGAAATACTTTTGATAATTCCATAACCCTTTATTCTTATTCTTAATAATGAACCTTCTTCAATTTTTTGTTCACTAAGAAATTTTATTAAAGATTGTGTTAAGTCAAGCGAAGACACCAGCGAATCTTTTTCAATATAAATTGTCTTCATGGGCCTGAGTTTTAACTTTATTTGATTTACGTTTATTTTGCTACCCAAATTTATCTCAAAGAAAGATTTTTCTTCATTTTCTTCGCCAAAATCTATTCTTTCAATTGAACCGGCATAGTAAATTTTATCTCCAAGCTTTTGGGGCATATGTAAATGCCCTAGGCAAACAAGATCGATGTTTTCCTTTTCAAAAACATTCTTGGGAATTGGATAATCTTTCAATGAAGCTACTCTTTGCTCCGAACCTAATTTTCCTCCCTCAACGTATAGATGACCAACTATTACGTTATAATCAGCTTCGCTCTTTTGAATAAGATCATTTATTTTTCTCTCAATAACTTGAACGAACTCATCGTATCTTAAAGTAGATTGAAAATGAGGATAAGGTATACCAATGAAATTAACTTTTTCATTTGAATCTTTAGATTTTAGGCTAATCATTGAAGCTTCATCAAAAAGATAGAAATTATTCAAATTCACATTTTCAAAGCTTTTAATGTAACTAAGCATTTCCCTAGTTTTGAAAGTATCATGATTTCCAAGAACGACAATTACATTTATATTATTCTTTAATAAATCACCAATAATTCTTGAAAATTCATTGTAAGCCTGTACAGCAGGTCTTGGATGATGAAATACATCTCCTGCAATTATAAAAAAGTCGGCATTTGAACTTATTGCGTATTCTTTTATAAAATTAAAATTGCTAACGAAATCATTGAATCTTTGCTGAATTAAATATGAACTTTCGTAGAGCTCATATGAACCTATTCCAAGATGTAGATCAGCAGTATGTATGATTTTTACCATAAAATAATCACCCATGAAAACATTATGTTTTTACTATAAAGGTTCTTCATTGAAGAATCTAATCCTTTTTCGCCAAGTCCTTTATTAATCAGTTTAACAATTTTTTTAAAGGTATTCATGCTTTGGATACTATTTTGAATATGCATCTGATTGTAGTGATAAAATAATTGCTATAAAAGTTTTGAGTATCCACAATAGATTTAGCGCCAGGGCGAATCCATTTTGACAATCCAATTCAAAAAAGGTCAATGGTTTTGTTTTTAAAATACATTGTAAATTTATTTTAGACAAACTGGAGTTTGAATTTAATAGTTTAACTGTTCTTATTTCTGTATCCTTAAATATTTCTAGTATGTTTTCGCCCTCCTGAAATCTCAGGAATCCTGGGAATTGCTTCGGTTCGGGTACTATATCCCAACCGCTCATGGCTGAGCTAAAAATGGGTTTTGGGGTTTATAAATCTGGGGTTAAGCATGGTTTTTCCGCATGCAAACGGGCTGGGGTCTATTAGTCTATGTCCTTTTTTCAAAAAGCAAAGCTAATATTAAACTTGAAATTACAAAAATTAGTTAATTGGATTTAGAAAACTACTTTATGTGATTCTTCTGAAATTTTAATTTTTTGTAAATTAACTAAGAGTATGGTTTTAGATCCGCATAGAATAAATTTAGGCGTTAATATAAATCCCAACATAATTGAATTAGAAGAAATTCTTAAAGCAGCAAAGATTGCTGATTCAAATTCCATTGATATCATAGGAATACAGGATCATCCTTACATTGGATTTTTCTTTGATACATGGACTTTAATCTCTTTTTTAGCCTCCTTAACAAGCAAGGTTTCTTTCATGACAAATGTAGCAAATCTCCCTTTAAGAACGCCACAAATAATTGCTAAATCTTTTGCATCACTGGATATACTTACGAAGGGAAGAATAGAACTTGGAATAGGAGCGGGTGCTAATCGTGATGCAATTGAAGCTTATGGAGGACCAAAAAGAAGTACAAAGGAAGGAATAGAAGCGTTGGAAGAGGGAATAAATGTTATAAAAATGCTCTGGGGTGTTGGTGCAAAAACAAAAATAGTAAGTTATAATGGGAAATATTATTTTTTAAAAAATGCATACCCTGGTCCAAAACCTTTTCATGATATAAAGATTATAATTGGAGCGAATGGGCCTAGAATGCTTGATCTTACAGGGAAGTTGGGTGATGGTTGGTCAATTTCAATGTTTTATTTCTTACCTGATGAATTAAAAGATAAAATAAAAATTCTTGAAGAATCTTGCAAAAAATACGGAAGAGATGTTAACAGCCTTATCAAAATCTATAACATAGCTGGTGTAATAACAGAAGAAAGAACAGGAATTCAGATAGATAAAAACAATTTGCTTTTTGCTAATCATGAAGAATGGGCTGAATTTATTATTAAGATTTACAAAGATCTTAAAATGAATACTTTCATATTTTGGCCTTCTTCAAAGAATAAATCTGAACAAATAAAAACTTTCTCTGAGAAAGTAAAAGAGATTATAAAGAACAGTATATGATAAACAAAAGGAAGATTCTAAAGAAAAATCAACTTTCGATAAAAGAAATAGTCAATATATAATTAAAGTAAAAAAGATATAACCCCTTTATTACTATTATATATAGGAAATATGAGCGAAAAGAAAGAAGAAAAGAAGGAAGAAGGAAAAGAAGAAAAGAAAGGTAAAAAAGGTAAGAAACAAGAAACTAAGAAATAATTTTTTTATATCTTAAATTTTTTATTTTTTCTTAAACTCAGAAGAGGATTGAAAGCAAGTTTAGAATCCTTTATTCTGTTGTGAATTACCTTTGCTACCCTTGGCGTTACTTCATCCTGACCTTCTTCTCGCTATGAATTACGAGAGTGCCCTCAATTGATTTGGAGCTACATATCGCATATGATGAGCAGTCGAGAGACTTAGAGAACCTCTCCCATTTAAGTTTTCTATTGCTATTACATCTCTATCATTTTCATAACCGCTGTATACTGATAATGCATTTCTATAACAATCTTCAGCTGTTTTTGAAGGAAGATTGAAACTCTTGAATTTATTATATAGTTCTTTATAAACAATGCTTATTACATTGTTTTTGTTTGGATTATTCTTTTTTCTTTTAACCAATACAAAACATATCTTAAAGCTTCTAAATAGTCTTTGGAAAAGACTAGGAGGGATTCTGATATTGCGATATTCATCGAAACAGTTGCTCTTATCGCATTATTCCTCCTAGTCATTGAGAAACTTTAGAAAATAATTACTTAAGTCTATTCATCCAAGCCCTTTAAAGGCGAGGCTTTCAATTGATGTAAAGTTATTAAACTTGTATATGCATCTTTTGCATAAAATATTTTATAGTAGATTTTGATGCCAAAAACATTAAAAAACCTTCTTTAAAACTCATTGTCTAAGTATTTTGACGCATATATATAAAATTTTCTTAATTAATCTTATAAGACACAAAAAGAATATTTTAAAGTCATGCAAATTAAGATCGCCAAATTTTACAAATTTTATCTTCCTGGTAATGCTTGGGTATTAGCTTTATCTGCTGCTATATGGAGCATAGGAGGAGCTATCGTTACACCTTTCCAATCCATTTATTTCTATGCGGTTGGGATGCCAACACAGCTTATAGGATTTGCCAATGCACTGAGCAGCATAATAACAGCTTTTATGTATCTTTTGGGAGGATACATAGCGGATAAATGGGGTAGAAGAAAAGTCATAGTGATTTTCAGTTTCGTAGCAGTAATCAATAACTTATTTTATTTTCTTGTCAAAGATTGGCTTTGGCTTTTTATACCCATTATAATAGGGGCAATTTCTGGAATATATGTTCCAGCTTTCAATGCTACTCTAAATGATTCAATGGAACCTAATAAAAGACACATAGGTTTTGCTTATTTCCTTATCGTAACAACGATCCCTTCAATTTTTCTACCGACCGTAGGAGGACTACTTATAGAAAGATTTGGAGCCGACTATGGACTAAAGATCGGATATCTAATTACAACAATTACAGGTATTGCAGGAGTTACATACAGAGCCATTAAGCTTAAAGAGACTTTCGTAAACAAAGAGAATAATGATGCAAATAGGAATTTAATTTCACACGTTGTTTATGTTTTTAAGGATAATTTGCAGGCCCTTAAAATGATCGATTACAATGCAAAAAATCTAGTTATATATTCATTCTTATCAAGCATAGCAACAAGCTTAACAACGATTTACTTAGCACTATATTTGATTAATGAAGCAAATTTACCACCGATATTGTATGGAATACTCATAGGAATAAGCTCTTTAATTACCATAGTGCTTGTATTGCCTTCAATTTACTTAATAGATAGAATTGGAATAAAGAAAGCAGCAATACTCGCTGCATTGACCTCACCGATTAGCATGATATTTTTTGTATCTGCGAACGGAATGAATGACTTGATTGCTTGGAGTGTTATAGGCGGCATAAGCGGTGCGGTTTTAACACCTACGATTCAAAGTTTACAAGGAAACTTAATACCCAGGAATTTAAGAGGAAGATTAATGGCTGTTTTTAGTGTGTTCCCGTTAATTATATCTACTCCTGTACAAGCTGTCTCAGGCATTATTTATACAACAGTCCATCCATTAGCTATATTCATTGCATCAATTCCTTTTTATGTTGCTTCTATAATTTTTCTATCAAGAATAAATCCTAAGATTAAGGGATATGAATAATAGATTTATTCGTATTTTTTATACAATCAACTATTTTTATTGGCTGCAAAATTAATATTAGCTTGAAAACACATAAACTAATTATTTAAATTCAATTATTTTGTCGAATAAATAACTTCACATCGTCTTCCACTGACCTCCTCCCCACTCTAAAAGGTTGAGGGTTTTCCTTTTAGAGTAGCTCATTGGTTTCCAGCATTGATTCGGAGCTACATGTCTCATTTGCTGGACATTAGAAGGATCAGAGCTTCCCCCATTTGATCTGGTTAAAATAAACCTTCATATAAAGGGCTGCCAGCCCCAAATCTGGATTCTAAAGAGAATTTTTCATTCAATAATTGCAATACTGAATGCTCCTCCTTAAGTCCCATAAAGCCCTCTATCGAGCTTAGGAGGAGCGTCACTGAATTTCCTAAGAGAGATTTAAATTTTAATTATTTGAGCCTTTTCATCCCGCCCTAGAAGACGAGGCTTTCATTTATGTAATATGTTTAAGAATCCTTTTGGAATCAAAATAAATAACCAAAGATTATATACCCCAACTTACTTTCTTCTCAGGGATAACTTTTATCAAGGGAGCTTCTCCTTCATTCCAAGGATCTGCTCTTACCCAGCCAAATTTTTTATAGAATAAATTGTATATTTGTCTGTATTCTTCACCTCTTTCCAATATATCAGCTTTCCCTATTATTAACACAGCCTTATTTTTAGGAGTTCTATAAACATCTATCAATAAAGCAACCTTGGGATTCTCTTTTATGTTCTTTATTTTCTTTGTTTCATAGTCAGCGAAGATGTAGAAGAAGCCATTTCTGAAAATGTAGTTTACAGGTACTACATGTGGAGTATTTTTTGAATCTGAAGTAGCAAGCCTGCAAAGCTCATTATCCTCGATAAACTTTATCTCTCCAGTTGTGAAATTTACCATTAATTTAAATTCTATTCTTATTTTTTTTAAAATTAAATGAGTTTAAAGAAATATCTCCCAATTTTTACTACAGCTATAGTATGGGGCTTAGCATTCCCTTTATCGAAAATCGTGCTATTTTTTATGTCACCAATGATTCTTTCTTTAATTAGATTTTTAATAGGTGGAGCTGCATTATTACTAGTTTCAAGAAAGATTTTGCTAAGTTTCAAAGTTTTTATCAACTCACTTCTAAACATAGGAATAGTTATTACCTTGCTTAACATAGGCTTAGCTATAACATCTGATCCGGCCTTTGCATCTGTTATACTGTATTCGCAACCTCTATTCGTTTTATTGATTTCATATCTTTATTTAAAGCAGAAAATTTCAATTCTACAAAAGATAGGAACAGCATTGGCTCTCTTAGGATTAATTATCGGTGTAGGAAGTTACGAAATTGATTTAGGAGTGATTTTAATACTGATAGCTGGATTTACCTGGGCCGTTGGAACAATATATTACAGGAGAAACTTTTACAATCAAAATCTTCTAGCGCTTAATTCAGCTATGGCCTTCTTTTCGGCATTTTTTGTTTTACCTTTGTTACCCATTGATTATTATTTTATTCCTTCCATTTTTGCAATAACTTTAGCAATTCTAATAGGGTTGCTTGTACAAGCTACAGGGTGGGCCCTTTGGTTTAAATCTATAGATATAATAGGAACAATAAATACAAGTCTATTTTCTTTACTTGTTCCAGTTTTTGCTTATATATTTACATTCTTAATATTCTTCCAAATTCCAAATAGTTTAAGAATACTTGGCTCAGCTTTGGTTATCCTTGGTATCTTTTTAAGCGAATACGAATCCTATAAGTTTAGTAAAACTCTTTCATAATCTCTTTAATTTGTTCTTTGTTTGGGAAATCATGATAGACCAATGGCTTTCCTTTATAAATATCTTCAAAGTATTCCTCATAAGAAGGCTTTTCAGTTTTATAAAACAGCCCTATAGGTATTTTATCTCCAAATTCATAGGCTCTCTTGATCGCTAATTCAAAGTTTGTTGGATCGTGGCCAATGCTTTCAAGCTTATATATCCTCTTTCTAAACCATTCATATGTGTTGAGCTTGTTGAAAGTGACACAAGGACTAAATACATCTACTAAAGCGAATCCTTTATGTAAAATACCATTCTTTATAAGCTGTGCTAAGTGAATAGGATCTCCAGAGAAACCTCGAGAAACATATGTTGCCCCTCCAGCAATTGCCAATGCTATAGGATTAATAGGATCATCAATTACTCCGAAAGGAGTAGATTTAGTAACATGCTTCTTCATGCTAGTAGGTGATGCTTGACCTGTGGTTAAACCGTAAACTTGGTTATTCATGACTATTACTGTGATATCAGGATTTCTTCTCATAGCATGAATGAAATGCCCCATGCCTATTCCGTAGCAATCCCCATCTCCTACCGTTACAATTACAGTCAATTCAGGATTTGCAAGTTTTGCTCCTGTTGCTACAGGAATTGCTCTTCCATGTATCCCATGGAAACCATAGGTGGAAATAAAGCCTGGAAGATTTGAGGAACAACCAATTCCTGAAACAATCAAAACATCCTTAGGATCCAAGTTTAGCTCGTATAGGGCTCTTTGAATTGCGTTCAATACTGCAAAATCTCCGCAACCTGGACACCAATCAGGTTGAACTTCTCCCTTATAAATTTTGAGTACGGATTCCATTATTTAATCACCTCATAACTTTTTAAATTAAGAACTTCTTTAGCCTTGTTTACAATTTCTAAAGGCATAATGGGCATTCCGTCATACTTCAAGAGCTTATTTTTGATAAAAATACCTGTATGCTGCGCTATTAAACCTCCTACTTGTCCGCTGTAGTTGTTTTCAACTAACAAAATTTCTTTAGCTTTTTCAAGAATTTCTTTTATTTCCTTTCCTTGGAAGGGATGTAAGTACTTGATTTCAAGTGAATTTGCAATTATGCCTTCATTTTCAAGTATTTGCAGAGCTTCTCTTACAGCTCCTCTTGTTGATCCCCAACTTACGATTGTTATATCTGCATTTTGAGGACCGTATAATGTAGGAGGTTCAAGCTCCTTTAAAATGTATTGCTCTTTCCTCATTCTCTTTTCCATTATAGCTTTCCTTATTTTTAGCATATAAGGTAATCCTGCTAATACATCGCTTACTAAATGACCTTTTTCATCGTGTTCGTCGCTTGCAGCAACAAAGTTGTAACCCTTCATTCCTGGCAAGGCTCTTGGAGATACACCATTTTCTGTGATAAGAAATCTTTTATAATCCTTTATTTCTCCTTCCTTTACTATCCAGCCCCTATCTATTTTTATGTTTTCTATATCAAATTCATTTTCCAAAGTTGTTGCTGATTCGTTCATATAAAGATCTGAAACGATTATGACAGGAATTTGATATTTTTCTGCAAGATTGAATGCCTCTATAGTTGAATAGAATAGTTCTTCTATATCTCTAGGAGCAATAACGACTTTTGGATAATCACTCTGGCCAGCACCTAAGACTTGCCTTACATCTCCTTGTTCAGTGTTTGTTGGCAAACCTGTAGAAGGTCCGCCTCTTTGTCCTTCAACTATAACTAAAGGTGTTTCCGTCATTCCAGCTAAACCCACAGCTTCCGACATCAAAGCAAAACCGCCACCTGATGTTGCAACCATACTTCTAACACCTGCAAACGAAGCACCGATTGCCATGTTTATTACCGCAATTTCATCTTCAGGTTGTAAAACTATCATTCCTGCTTTCTTTGTATGCTCAGCAAACCAATGTAGAATTGGAGAAGAAGGAGTCATTGGATAAGCTGCATAAAACTTACATCCAGCAACATAACCGCCAAAAGCTATCGCACTTGTGCCGTTTAAAAACATTCTTCTTCTAGAACCCTTCTCTATTTTTATTCTTACATTTTTGTAAACTTCGCTAGCATATTCATAACCTTTTCTTGCAGCAGCAATATTCTGCTCAACTATTTCCCTTCCTTTATCTCCAAATTCATACTCTAATACTTCTTTTAATATATTGAAATCTAAATCAAGGATGTAAGCAATCGCACCATAAGCAACAACGTTTTGCATTGCAGCTATTCTTGAATAAAGTTGAGCAATCTCTGCCAAAGGAATATTCAAATCTATGAACTTTTTACCTACTTCTGAAGGATCAAACTTTACCTTATTTGCATCATAAATTATTATACCGCCCTCTCTAAGTTGAGCTGAATCATAAACGATACCATCTTTATTTGTAGTGACCATTATATCGTAGTAATCTCCAAAGGAAGTTAGTTTCTTATTATGCGCTCTTACTTGATACCAAACATGTCCTCCTCTTATCACAGATTGATAGTTTCTATAAGCATATACATGCAAACCAGATCTTGCAAAAGTTCTTACCATTATACTTCCAATTGATTCAATACCATCTCCTGCTGCACCACAGAATCTAACAGCTATAGGATTTGTCATTTATCAAAATCTTTTAATATACTATCGTGTATTTATTTCCTTTCTTTTAGATTTTAAAATAAGAAAATCTGACCAAAAATAAATATGGTATATATTCTAGTTCATAATCTATTTATAGATAACTAAAAATATTGTATTAATAATGAAAGAAATTAGAAATGTACAGGTAACAGGAAGAGGAACGTTTATAGTTTCCTTACCCAAAGAATGGGTAAAAAGTAACAATTTGAAACCGCAGGACAAAATTGTAGTAATAGAGCAAGAGGACTCATCCTTAGCAATATATGTCTGGAAAGAAATGAAGAAAAAGGAGGATAAAGTTATTAGTCTAAATTTAGAAGAGTACAAAGATTTCGATTCAATGATTAGAGAATGTATTGCATGCTACTTAGTAGGTTACAATAAGATTAATTTAAAATTCGGTAAAAGATCCATTGAATACAAAGATAAGTTAAAAGAAGTTTTAAGGAATAGACTTGTAGGAATTGAATTTCTTGAAGAGAACATAGATAGTCTATTAATTCAAGTTTTCTCCATGTTTGAAATGTATTTGGATAAAGCGTTTAACAGATTGTATAGCATCGTATACTTGATGTTGGAAAATTTAAGTTATGCAATTAAGGAGAAGGTTAATCTTTTTCCAAAAATTTCAAAGCTTGATGATGAAGTCGATAGATTCTACAACTTAATCACTAGGCAAATAAATATAGCTCTAAGCAACATTTACCTAATGCCTGACCTTGGAATATCAAGAAGATCAGAGCTTATAGAGTACAGACTTAACGGAAAGACTTTAGAAAGAATAGCTGACCACATCCAAAACATTTCAGACGAGTTAAATACTACATATAATGAATTGGATGAAAATATTTTAAAAATCCTATATGAATTAACTGAAGCTTCAAAAGTAATTTTAAAAAAGGCAATAGAAGCTTTCTTTAATAAAAATAAATTCATAGCAAACGAAACAATAAATTATTGCTATGATAACTTAGATAGGATTATAGATTTCGAAAAGTCGATTTTTGGTTACGAATTGGAACAAACATTAATGGTCTCATTGAGGGTAATTTTGGATAGTTTCAAAAGAATAATAGAATATTGTGTTGATATATGCGAATTTGCTATAGATAAATCAGTTTGGAATGCCTAAATTATGTATACTGACGTTCTTATTGCTCGCGAGGCTTTCATTTGTGTAACTAATTAGAAAGCTAAATTAGATTACTTTTAGTTCTCTCCTTGAATAAATGATATAAGCTATTAATAATGAGAATATAAGATATCCGACCATTATGGCTACTGATTCCCATACATAGGGTGTAAAAACTGTTATTTTTACTGTTGGAGAACTTAAAGTGCTAATATGTGGCGGATAATTTTGAAGAGCTAGAGAATTTATCGAATCTCCTGCATAACTTATTAAAAACCAAGGCTCAATACCTAGGAATTGAAGTATACCAACAATTGCGGGCATAATAAGCCATAATGCTATCACAGTTAAAATAATGCTTACTGTTGAACTTCTGAATACAGAACTAAAAAGCATCGCAAAAGCTATTAATGAAATATTATACAATACTGCGATACCTGCTATCTGCCAAAGAGTTGGTACAACAGTAGAATATAATAATTGGCTAAAAATTACGTAGGGTACAAAATAGGATAACATTATCGTAACTAAGGCAACAATTATTGCAGCTAAAAACCTGCTAAACATTATTTTATACCTCTCTACAGGTTGTGTCAAAGTAAAAAAGCCTTCTCTGCTAAAGTCCCTTGAAATTGCATCTCCAGCAAAAAGGGCACAAACTAAAGCAGATGCTGCTGCAAAGTTACCAAGCCCTTGGTAGGTAAATGAATATACATCGACTGGTTTTGGAATATTTCCATTTAGAACTAAGATAGGAAATATTATGGAAATCACCAAATAAAGTGGAAGTATTATTATGAAGCGCTTAGTTTGAAAATAAAATTTCAAATTAGAAATTAATAATGCAGAGAAGCTCATTGTTCTTCCCTTATTAATTTAAGATAGGCTTCTTCCAATCCTAAGGTGCTATCGAAAAAGCTTCTAAGCTCATATTTAGTAAGAATTTGAATTATGCTTCTTCTAGTTTCATCTTTGCCATCATATTGTAGAATATATGAAAAATCATTTTCCTTTTTATACTGTGTTATCAATTGGGAATCAATAAGCGAACGAATTACTTGTTCATCTACTGGCTTAGAAAATTCTACTCTTAAAGATTTTGAAGTAAACTTTGAGGATATTTCACTAACATAGCCTTTTTCAATTATTCTTCCTTTATTCAAGAAGAGAACGTAATCACATACCTGTGTTACTTCATAAAGAAGATGAGAAGATAAAAATATCAACTTTTCTTTCTTCATTTCAGCCAAAATGTTCCTTATAATTATTGATTCTTCAGGATCCAAGCCTGCAGTAGGTTCATCAAGAATATATATATCACTATTTTGAGCAAGTAGTCCTGCTAAATACACTCTTCTTTTTTGACCTTTAGATAGTTTTGCACAATTCGAATTAAGTGGATGAAGTTTTAGCTTTTCGGAGAGATCAAGCAAAGTTTTACTATCTATTTGGGTTCCTCTTAACTTGCAAGCAAATTTGATGAATTCTTCTACTTGCATGTATGAATAAGGTTCAGGATCTTCAATTAAAGCACTAACATATCTCAAAGCTTTAACCGGCTCTTTATTAACATCAATACCGTTTATTAAAGCCTTCCCTTTAGTAGGTCTTAGCAAATTGGTAAATATTTTCATCGTCGTTGTCTTACCAGCACCGTTTGGTCCAAGGTAGCCATAGCAACCTTTACCTTCAATATTAAAATCAACGTTATCAAGAGCCTTAAAGTTTCCAAAAATTTTTGTCAAACCCTGTGCAACTAATTCCATTACTAATAGAAGACTGTATTATGTTTATATATTTATGTTAAATCGAATTTTTTTCCTTTATAAGTTGTTGTAAATATAAGTTTAAAAATGGACAAAGAATTATTCCGTAACAGTATATCGATAATTTCTTCAAGAGCTATCTATGGTTTGAACTGGTACAATGTATCTCCTATTGTGATACTGATTGTTAATACTTTCTTTATAAAATTTGAACAATCTGGATTAATACATACTGCATTTCTATTAGGTGCAGCTTTAATGAACATACCTTCTGGGTATATAGCTAATAAAATTGGGGCAAAAAATACAGCTATGGCTGGAATGTATATTTTGTCCATAGCTACAATTCTTTCAGGATTTTCTTGGGATTTCTATTCTTTACTATTTTTTAGATTTTTAGTAGGCGTAGGAGCTGGACTTTATTTTGCACCGGTTATTAAACTCCTTAGAATAATTTTCCCTAGAGAAAGACAAGGATTCGCACTTGGTTTATATAGTGCAGCCTTTAACTTAGGAGCTGGATTTGCTATAGCAACATGGTATCTAGTGGCTTCAGTTGTTGGATGGAGATTTTCGTTAGTTATTGCAGGCATTGTTGCTCTTTTAATTACCATTGAGAACCATATTGTACTTCCCAATGATAAGCCAGGATCCAATTTTAGAGTTTCACATATATTTAAAAATAAGAATGTTTTGGGAATAGCGTTCGGTTGTGCTGGTTTTTGGGGGGCGTACTTTACAGCCTCACAGTTTTATGATGCATACGTAGTTAAAGAGTTAAATTTAGAATCAAGCATAGCAGGTATAATCTCTTCGGCAATTTTGATAACAGGAATATTAGGTGGGCCTTTATTCGGTTTTGTTTCAGATATTCTAAAGAAAAGAAGAACAATATTAATCCTATTAACATCAGCTATGGCTATAGATTTTATTATCGTTCCTTTCTCAGGCTATTATTTAGCGATATTTAATTCATTTTTAATCGGAGCAATTTCTGCAGGAGTCTTTTCAATAATGTACGCTGTACCTTCATTGGACAATAGTATCCCAAACGAATTGATACCATTGGCTTTAGGAATATTGAACTCATTTCAAATAGCAATAGGCTCCTTGATTCCTTATGTCTTTTCTTTTATAGCAGATAATTTTTCATTCTTCTACGCATGGATATTCTTGGCAATTTATGCAATTGCTACTTTACCAATTCTTAAGATGTTAACTGTGCATTAGATTTCCTGTTTACCCATTCCTTTAAAAAGTAAAGCCAAAGGAGAAAATGCGAAAAACATTGTGCCTAATATCATGAAACTTGTGTCAGCACCGAAAGAGCCTGAAATTATTCCTGCAGCAAGCCTTCCAACAAATCCTATTGCCAATATAAAAGAACTCATGAATCCTTGAACTCTTGCAAGCATTTCAGTAGGAGAAAGTTTTGTGATCAAAGTTAATGTTATAGATGAAAGAAAGCCGAAGAAAAATCCCGCAAAGAAAGAAGAAATGTAGGATAATATAAATAATGGCATAATGGGCAAAGTAAGAAAGGAAATTCCTATCCCTATCATAGAAAACAAAGAAATTCTTCCAACTTTACCTTTAATCATGCCTAGAACAAATCCTCCTGTTGCTAAGCCTAAGATTTGTGATATAAAGAAACTGCCCAAATAAACTGAACTGAGACCTTTGAAATAAACTAAAGTTGCATACAATACAGGTGCCATTTCGAAGATTACGTCATAAATCAGAATGAATGATAAGACTTGGAAAAGTGTCCTTTCACTTATTATGAATCGCATAGTTTCAATTATAGCAGAAGTCAAACTTTGTTCCTTTATAAATAAAGATGACTCATCATATTTTATCAATATCAAAGGTATTAATCCTAAACCAAAGATAATAACAAGTAATAAATTTGGGAATACGGGACTATAAGTTAGTAAAAAACTCGATAGTCCATATCCTATTGCTTGAAAAATAGTTTGGGAATATATAACTAATGATACGCCTTTTTTATACATACTTTCACTTGTTAAGAAGATTTTAACCCATGAAGCCCTTATTGCGCTGAGAAAATCAGAAGCGATTGAACTTAAAAAAGTGGCCAAAGCTAGTAAAAATACATCGATTATCGTATTATTAGCATATATGCTTAATATAACAAGACTTGGTATCATCATTTTGAAAATATTTGCAGTATAGGCGGTTACTTTCTTCTTTCTTGTTTTATCCACGATTGCGCTAACAACGATGCTTAAAAAATAGGCAATTAACCCCATGGATGATACGATGCCTAAATAAAAAGAGGAACTTGTTATCAGCAAAGTTATCCAAGTAATCACAATACCAAAGTAGGAGTCGCCAAATCTAGAAATGCTAGTGTTTAAAACCATTAGCTTAAAATTTTTTGGAAGATCCCCTAATATTTTGGGCATTTAAAATATTAAGAAATTAAAGGCTTTTAATTCTAATTTTTTAAAACAAATTAAGAATAAATTCAAGGAAGAATAAATTTCAATTGTGAAAAAGCTTTCAAAGATTATCTTGATTTCATCCATCATCTTATTTTCATTCATCGTAATAAATCTATCTTCAATTGAAATAAATTATAGCAGCCATGGAAATTCGAGTCCGCCTAAATATACGAACGTTATCTCAACTACAATCACAAATACAACACAGACCAATTCAACACAGGGGAGCTCAGTATTCCTAGTACCAATTATTCCCTATTATATAATTCTAATAATTTTCGCTTTAATCGCATCATTAGGATTTTTCTTTGCTACCTTCAGCAGAGAAATAAGAAGAGATTTTATAGCTAGAACGGTTGCAATGTTTATAGTAATTTTTGCATTAATTTTTGGATTAAAAATATTTTTAGGAAACACTAATCAACCAAACTCTTTAATTTCAGACAATAGCTTTTTTAGCATTTATTCTATAGTTTTTCTATCTGTTTTTATTATTGTAATAGGTTTTCTTGCCTATTCTATAACATCAATTGTATTAACTGTTAGAAAGCCCAGAACTGAAAAAAATACTTTAAATATTAAAAACCTGAGAGAAGAATTCATTAGCAAAATAAACGAAATAAACCTAAAATATTCAGGATTTAGCTTTTCAAATCCTAAAGATTACATACTGTATTGTTATAAATCATTTTGCGAGTTTATTGAAAGTAAAGGAATAAACAACCCAAGTTATTTAACCGCAAGGGAGTTTGAAAGTTATATAAAGAAGTTGATAGGATATGAGTCGAACTATTTGCATTCTTTAACTAATTTGTTTGAAAAAGCAAAATACAGTATCGATGAAATGAGTAATAAAGATGCAGAATATGCATCTTCATTGTTAAATTCAATATTGAATGATTTGAAAAATGTTGGATAATGGATTATATAAGCATATAATTTTCTTATTGCTTTTATCAGCCGCATCTATCATTATACCTTTTTCTTTATCTTCTTTGGATACAATATATTTTCTAATCCTCTTAATTTTTGCTATACAAATCGGTATATTTATTCATCTTTGTTCAAAATTGTTAGCGAAAAGTAAAGGTGAAAGGGAATTGAAAATCTCCTTTGAAAATCCTTTAACACGAAAGATAAAAATGATTAACAGTGCTATAGAAGGATCCTTGGTATCTAGGAAAATGTTAAGCTACACAATAAAAGAAATAATCGAAACAAACCTTAATGTAAAGTTGTCTCAAGAGAACTCCAAAAATATCATAAAAGAAAAAGATGTGATCGCATTGGTTTATCCAGAAGAAAACGAAGAATATATAAAAGATAGCAAAAATTATATCAAAGCTCTTACTAAATTTTATAAAATAGTCAATAAGCTAGGGTATGAGTAACGATAAAACAGAAATTATGGAAAAAGTAAAAAGTTTACCAAAATTAATCTTGGATGAAGTTTCAAAAGTTATTGTAGGAAAAAGAGAAGTGCTTGAATTGGTATTGCTTGGATTGATCTCAAATTCTCATATTTTAATTGAAGATTATCCTGGATTGGCAAAAACCCTTATGGCAAAATCATTTGCAAAAGCGTTCAATCTTGAATTTAAAAGGATACAATTTACTTCGGATATGTTACCTTCGGACATACTCGGGAGCTATGTTTTCAATAGAGCTACCTCACAATTTGAATTCAGAAAAGGACCTATATTCGCAAATATAATTTTAGCGGATGAAATAAACAGAGCTCCTCCTAGAACCCAGTCAGCTTTACTTGAAGCAATGCAGGAAAAACAGGTTACTGTTGAAAGACAAACTTTCTATCTTGAAAAGCCCTTCATAGTTTTGGCTACGCAAAATCCAATTGAATATGAAGGAACTTATCCTTTACCTGAAGCAGAAGTCGATAGATTCATCATGAAAATAAGCATAGGATATCCAAGCTTAGAAGAGGAAGCCGAAATTCTCAAAAGAAGAATAGAAAGGAAAGCAGATGACATAGAAATAAAGCCGGTAGCTAGCAAAGAAGATTTATTAACTCTTCAATACTTGGCTGAAGAGGTTTTTGTTTCATATGACATCAACAAGTATATCGCCGCTATAGTTCAAGCTACGAGGAGTAGCCCTGAAATAGAAGTAGGAGCTAGCGTAAGAGGATCGCTAGCAATTTTAAAGTTGGCAAGAGCTAAAGCCTTAATTGAAGGGAGAAAATACGTTATACCTGATGATGTTAAATATGTTTCAATACATGCATTAAGGCATAGGTTGATTCTGAAACCTGAATTTTGGTTAAAGGGCATCAAAAGTGAAGAAATTATACAAAGAATATTGAACGAGGTCCCTGTTCCTAAGATTTAATGCTAACACTTAAAGGTTTCACGCTAATAGTTTCTGTTTTAATTCTGTTGCTTTTAGGATTAGCAACTAAGTATGCATCTTTTTATTTGTTAACGATTCCAATTTTTACATATCTTCTGCTGTCATTGATAATTTCTCCAGAAATAGGAAATGAGATTAAATGTGAAAGAATGATTGGATCTGATATCATAAATGAAGGGGAAGAATACGAAATAAAGCTAACAATTTATAATGAGGAAGATTCTAAAATAGAAAAGATTATTATTGAAGATAAAATTCCAGAAGAGGCCAAAATTGTAAAAGGAAATAATAAATCAATTTTCTCCTTGAATCCTTATGAAAGAAAAGAAATAAAATATACTGTTAGATTCAATAAGATCGGAAACTATACTATAGGACCTACTATTGTAACAATCTATGATTCATTCGGAATAAGAAGAAATAACATATTGTATTCTTCTGAAAAGAAAATTAAAACAGCACCAAAAGTTCCTTTATTGCACGAAATAAAGCTATTGTATAAACATCTTAAATTGTGGCCAGGCGAAATATTATCAAAAAGGCAAGGAACGGGTAATGAATTCTATGGAATAATTGAATACAGCGAAGGAGAAGAATTGAGAAGGATAAATTGGAAAGCCTATGCAAGAACAGACAAAATTATGAAGAATGTTTATCATTATGAAGTAGGAACGGAATCCGTTATCGTTATTGATTACAGGTCCATAAATAATCTTGAGAAAGATGGGAAGCGAATGCTCGATGAAGAAATCAAATTAGCACTTTTGATATCATACAGAATGCTTAGAGATAGATACAGAATTGGATTGTTATTAATTGGTGATAAGATCTATAGATTAAAACCATCCTTTGGATTAAAGCAATTTAACCGAATATTGTCTACAGTTCTTGAAGCAAATCCTGGAATGAGTATAGATATTAGGCTATTAAAAGATTATGTTCCTCTTCTTTTTCCAATCACTGTACAAATATTAATGATCACACCTGCTACAGATGAAGCGAGCATATATGCCATTATAGAACTTGTTAGAAAAGGTTATGAAGTAACAGCAATACTTCCATCTCATTTAGAATTTATTGATTTCGAAACAATAAAAAACAAAGAAATCGTGAAAAAATTTTTAGAGATCGAAAGGGAATCTTTAATAATAAAACTTTCTCGCTACTGTAACGTAATTGATTGGGAAACAAATCAGCCAATAGATTTAGTAATTAGCAAAAACGTTGAAGCATGGAAAAGATACCAAAGAAGAATATAATTCTTTTTCTTGACCATATTTTTTTAGCGTTTTTGATTTTAGCAAATTTGATAGTTAGTTTAATCTTTTTAAAAAATGTTCCTGTTATTTTAATAGTAATAATAATTTTATCTCTTTTAATTGTTTATTTAGGTTACTATTTGAAGGAAACAGTCCTTCTAAAAATAAGCATTTTCTTATTAGCCTCGTCATTATTCTTCATCTTTTTAAGAATAATAGCAAATCTAATAGAGATGTACTTTATCTTAGCAATACTTATGATATCCTTGGACTTCCTTTCAAATTTTATAAGCGAGAAATATATTATTGCAGATCAAATTAAAGATAAAGACATTTTTAAACAGTTTATAAGAAGGCAAAAGTCAAAGCTCTACAATGAAATAATCCTAGTCTTACTTACATATTCGATCTCTGTTCCCTTAGTATATGTAATTCCTGTTGTACAACAATTAAATTCAATTTACATTATACCAATCTTCCTATCAATTATTTTACTACTTATATTTCTAATTCTAATTAGATTTTTCAGATAAAATTTTATTGTTTGTATTAGAGAGAAAGACTATGGAAATTAAAACCAAAAGAATTTATGAAGGTTATTCTGAAGACGATGGTTTCAGGGTTCTTGTAGACAGACTATGGCCTAGGGGGTTAAAAAAGGAAGAAGCAAAAATTGACTTGTGGGCAAATTACATAGCACCTTCGGAAGAATTGAGAAAATGGTATTCGCATGAACCAAGCAAATGGGAAGAATTTAAATCTAGATATTGGAAGGAATTAGAAAATAATCCTAAAGTTAAAGAATTTATTAAAGCTCTAAAAAAGCATTCTAAAGTTACTCTTCTGTATTCTTCTAAAGAAAAGGTTCTGAATAATGCTACAGTTTTAAAGGAGTATATTGAAAAAAATCTTAATAAATAGAAAATTTAAAATTTTGTAATTTTGGAAAAGAATCTTACATTCAAACAATTACACAAATCTACGAACTAGTATAATTTTTTAAGTATAAGGAAGATTCATATCAAAATATTAATTTTTAGTTTTTTGCTTATAGTTTAATTTTTTATTCAAAAACATTATCATGTACATTTATTTCTTAATTGATCAATGTGTAAAAGAATTTAAAATCTAAAGATCGAATAAAAAGAAAGCCAAAAATAACGTTATTTAGATAGCTTATCTCAAGAAAAGCTTTTCGTATTCTTTTATATGTTCTACGCTTTCTTTTACACTAATGAAAAGTTTCTTTACATATTCAACATCTTCCTTTGTTATGGTGTTTCTTTTGTTTTCCTTTGCTCTCATCAAAGCAGGTGATAACAACTGCACTGCATATCTAAGACTGTGATTCACGCCTATTTCTGTTAAGTATTCTAGTGCATCATCGCTAAGATCAACTTTTTCCTCCTTCGCTCTTATCTTTACTATTTCTCTAATCTCATCAGCCTTATAGGGTCTTGTTCTTATTATTATTAGCCTATCTAGCATGTCAAGAGGGATTCCATGTGGAGCATCAATATCAGTACCCCTGATTCGTGTAAAACCTCTGTTTGTTGCAAATACCAAAATAGGTGTAAGTTCGCCTTCCATCGCTCTAGATAAGAAAGCCCATGTTTCAATATCTAACATATGTGCATCATCTATGAACATGACTCCAGGAATAAGCTCACCCTTTCCCTCCTTTATCGTTTTTTCAGCAAATTCATCCACGGCCTTTCTAACTTCCATGGGTATTTCTTTTTCTTCCCCAGCACTTCCAAACATAAGCATGCTAATTAAACCCTGCTGTCTTGCATTCAGAGTATCCAAATCATGTAGTGTAAAGTATCTAGTTATTTCTTTATCTTTATAAACAGGCCCTGAAGGAACTTCTAGCTTTTTACGAACGTATATATCATAAGTTTCACCTCCTTCTTCTTCAGTTTTTCCTTGAACAAATACTCTGCCCGTTTCTTCATCTATCCAAATTACATCCCCTGAATCTATATTTTGCTCAGCAAGTTGCTGAGCTATCTCTGCAGGAACCCTGAGAGTTTTCTCCTCTTGTTTCGTTCTTAATGTTATTGTTGCAGCTACTGGAATCTGAGAATATGGATTGTATGGATTTCTTCCAAATCTATAATCAATCTTTTTAACCACACCTTCATAGACTTTCCTTGTTTCCCTAATTCTCAATCCAATTCCTCTTCTAAGCGCTCTTGTTAAAAACTCTGTTTTCTTAATTTCTAAGCTAAATACTTCTGCTGCTGAGAGTTGAACAAAAGGTGTATCGTATCCCAACTCTCTAGCTATTCCCAAAGCTAAAGCTGTCTTTCCTGTACCCGTAGGACCCACGAATAACACGGCTTTACCTGCAAACCTTCCTTCTTTTATTAGCTTAGTTACATAGTATGCAGCTTCTCTAGCTTCTATTTGCCCAACAAATCCATCTGCTGCAAAAGCAACTTTGCCATCCCTTATACCCAATCCCTTTATGTGACTATGAATTGAACTTCTTTCAATTTTAGGACCTACTTCTTCTATTTTAATTGACATCGAAATAATAGTATTGTACTTCTTATTAATATATCTTTACGCTTGAAATGCTAAAAAATAATTTATATATTTATTTTGTATGGATTCCTGAAGTAATAAATAATATTTTAATTATTACGCCCTTTGTTACATCTTACTACAGGAGTACTTATTATGCACCAAAATGATAATTTATATATAAAATAATTAATTCAAAAAAGTAGTGAACATTTACAGCTTCAGGAAAGATGAAATTGATCTTCCTTTACACAGCGGATACGCTCCTAAATGGTTGATTAATTTGATGGTTAAGTTGGGTAAGGAAATAACCGAAATAATTGTAGACGAATACGGTACATATGAATTACTAAATAGATTATCAGATCCATTATGGTTTCAGTCTCTTGGATGCGTACTAGGATATGATTGGCATTCATCAGGAGTAACAACTGTATTAACAGGAGTATTGAAAACTATAGTTAATAGCTCTGACTTAGGAATAATAATTGCTGGAGGCAAAGGAAAATCTTCAAGAAAAGCTCCTGAAGAAATAAAAAGATTGTTAAAAAAAGTTAATCTAGAAGGCAAAGAGGAAGAATTTATAAGAATAAGTAGATTGGTCGCCAAGATAGATAATTATTTAATACAAGATGGATACAACCTTTACCATCATGTAATTGTAATTGATGAAAAAGGCAATTGGGCTGTTATTCAGCAGGGAATGAATGTAGAAGAAAAATACGCTCGAAGATACCATTGGTTTTCTTCAAATGTTAAAGATTTCCTTTCAGATCCACACTCAGGGATAATAGGTAGTCAACGTCATGATAACGTCTTAAACCTTTCATCAAAAGAATCTGAAGAAAATAGAAAAACAACAGTTGATCTGATTTCAATGGGTGTTAAAAAGATAAAGGAAGATTACAAAAAGCTTCAATTTGGCCCCCTTGATAAATGGATTAACAGAAATTATGAAATTAAAGCTAGCATTTACAGAATGCCTTGGAATATTAACTGGGAAGCAATTAATAAGCTATATGAAAAGGAAGCTAGAAATTATATTGAAATACTTGAAACTGAAGGAATAGGTCCTTCTACAATAAGGGCTTTAGCTTTGATTTCAGAAATAATATATGGTTCACCTGCATCATGGAGAGACCCAATAAAGTTTACATTTGCACATGGAGGGAAAGACGGAGTTCCTTATCCTGTTAATAAAAAGGTTTATGAAAATTCAATTTCGATTTTGCACGATGCAGTAAAAAGGGCTGAAATAAAAGAAGAAATGAAAAAATTAGCATTAGAAAGAATAGAAAATATAAGTGAAAAAATGTTTAGAATGATAAAATGAACATAAGTACAGGCTTAGCTTATGGCTTAGCTTTTATTTCAGGAATATTAATTTTGATTTCTGGAATAGTTACGATTGCATATGCATTTTCGATATTTGGAAACTTAAGCATTAATTATAATGCGTTATTTGGCTTAGGAATTTTGGGAATAGCTTGCGGGATAATGATAGTTTATTTATCCTCATTGATTAGAAGACGAACAGAAAACGAAATTAAAAAGATAGGCATATTTATTTTAATTTTTACGCTTTTATCAGCTTTTAACGGTGGTGGATTCATAATAGGCTTTATTTTAGGCATAATAGCAAGCGCTAGCTTTATTTCCTTTAGAAAAGAACAAGCTAATATTGAACAAGTTCAATAGCTTTATCTCCTTTTAAATATCTTTGATATTTATTCAATAAATTTCTTGTAAATTTTTCAACATCTAATTTTAGAGCTTCATCCAAACTTACCCAAACATAGTTAACTATTTCTAAGTTATCAATCTTTACATTGGTATCTTCACTGTAGCAAACAAAATCGAAGAAAATAAAATGTCTAGAATTATCGTAAAATTCCTCAGGCTTTATAACCTCTTGAATTAGAAGAAGATCCCCAATCTTTACATCCAATCCAACTTCCTCCTTTATTTCCCTCTTTATTGCATCTTGTAATTTTTCATAGGGCTCTACATGTCCACCTGGAACACTGTACTTTTCTTTAAGCCATTTCGGAGATTTTACAAGCAAAATTTTCCCTTCCTTGTTAACAATTAGTCCCCCTACTGTAACAAAAGGTCCTTTATTCATATTTTATAAATGAAATATTTTAAAATAAACAAATTTAAGAAATATTCAACGTTTTTAAATTATGTTTCCTTTCAATTCTTTGGAGGATTTTAAGATAGAAATAAAAGAAGAAGTTGAAAGCTTTAGAAAAACAATAAGAGAATTTGTTGAAAGAAGTGTAGCTAAAAGAATACAAGAAATTGAAAGTAAAGGAGAAATTCCTGAAGAAATATACCAAGAAGCAATTGAGCTTGGCTTAACTGGAGTTGGAATACCCCAAGAATACGGTGGACAAGGAGGAGATATTTTAACATTAGCTGTAATGTATGAGGAAATATCAAGAGTCTCACCAGCATTAGCATCTGCGCTCATGGTAAATCATCTATTCATCTATCCTGTTATGAAATATGGAAACGAGGAACAAAGAAAAAAATATATATCTAATATTGCTTCTGGAAAATCATTTGCGGCTCATGCAAATACTGAACCTGTTGCCGGAAGCGATGTTGCTGGAATACAAACTACAGCAAAAAAAGAAGGAAAGTATTACATATTGAATGGAAGAAAAATTTTTATAACAGGTGCTGGGAAAGCTGATTATTTTGTAGTCTCAGCGAGAACTTCATTTCCTAAAGAAAATCAAAAAAGGCATGATGGAATTTCACTCTTTATTGTAGAAAAAGGATACGAAGGATTTAAAGTTTCAAGAAGGATAGATACTATAGGATTAAGAGGAGAGCAACCTTACGAGATAATTTTAGATAACGTAAAAGTACCTGAAGATAATATTGTTGGAGAAGAAGGGAAGGCATTTAAAATGATTGTTTCAACTTATGATCACGGAAGAATAGGCGTAGCTGCGCAGGCGGTAGGAATACTGCAAGGTTTGATTGAGAGAGCTTTAAATTATGCATTGCAAAGAAAAGCATTTGAAAAGCCTTTAATTTCATTTGAAGGTATCTCTTTTAAAATAGCTGATTCGCTTATTAAATTAAGTGCAGCAAGGCTTCTTACATACTGGGCTGCAGAAATGATGGATAAAAAAAGGGAAGGAGCAATAATTGCAGCATCGATTGCAAAAACTTTTGCAACAGAAGCTGCTGAAAAAGTAGCTATTGATACAATTAAGATCTATGGAGGATACGGAGTAGATAAAGAAACAGGGGTTGAAAGGTATCTTAGAGATACTTTGATAACAGAAATATACGAAGGGGCTAACGATATACAAAGACTCACAATTGTTAAATCTTTGGTAAGAAAGTTAACAGGGAAATCGTTGGATATTGAATAGCAGATCAGATTAATATGCCGAAAATATTTCAATATTATGATGAATAAAATAGCGGTAATAGGTTCTGGAACAATGGGTCATGGAATAGCAGAAGTATGTGCAATTCATGGCTATGAAGTAAAAATCCATGATGTTGAGGATGGAATACTTAAAAATGCGATGGAAAAAATAAAATGGAGTTTAGAGAAATTACAGGAAAAAGGTCAAATTAAGGAAAGTAGCGAAAAAATATTGTCAAGAATAAAGCCATCAACAGATTTTAAGTTTGTCGTAGAAGATTGCGATCTAGTGATCGAAGCTGTATTTGAAAAAATAGAAGTAAAACATGAAATCTTTTCTAGAGCTGACAAATATGCTCCCAGACATGCTATTCTTGCTTCAAATACTAGCAGTTTACCCATTACCGAGATTTCAGAAGTTACTAACAGGAAAGAAAAAGTAATTGGGTTACACTTCTTCAATCCTCCTGTACTTATGAAACTTGTTGAAGTTATCAGAGGGAAATATACTAGTGATGAAACGTTAGCTAAGTCTTTGGATTTCTGCAAAAAAATAAACAAAGAATCTGTAATATTGAATAAAGATGTTCCTGGGTTTATAGTAAACAGAATTTTATCAAGAATTCTTAACACTGCCTGCATTTTAGCAAGCAAAGGGTATGCTAAATATGAAGAAATAGATTCAGCGTTAAAGTTTAAACTTGGATTTCCGATGGGGATTTTCGAAGTAGCAGATTATAGCGGTCTGGATATTTTTTACAATGTTTTTCAAGCAATAACTTCAAGAGGATTCAAATCAAAAATCTGTAGTACAATTGAAGAGAAAGTTAACAAAAAGAACTACGGACTAAAAAGTGGAGAAGGCTTCTATAAATATCCAAAACCTGGCGAATACAAGAGAATACAGCTCGATCCTAAAATGGGTGAAAAGGTCGATCCTTTATTGGTAATTTCTTTAGGAATTAACGAAGCCGCTTATTTACTGAGGAATGGAATTTCTTCTAAAGAAGACATAGATAAAGCAGTTAGACTTGGACTTGGATATCCAAAGGGTCTTTTTGAGTATGCTGATGAATTTGGAATAGATGAGGTAATAGAAAGAATAAGAAATGCGTTGGAAATCACAAAAGAAGAGGCAGAATTGGATCAGCTTCTAATCGATATGTACAATAAGAAAATGTTGGGTAAAAAGACCAAACAAGGATTTTATACGTATTGAAATGTATTTTTCTTGGATAATAAAGGATAAGTTAGCCGCAAACAGCATTCCAAGAAATGTTGAAGATTTGGATTTTATTAAAGATCAAAAAATAAGCGCAGTTGTATGTTTAGTAGAAGATGATGAACTTGAAATTCAAGATAAAGAAAATAACATAGGTATTAAAGCATATGAGAATTTATTGAAGGAAAGAGGAATAGAATTACTTCATTCACCCATAAAGAACTATAATGCGCCAACCATTGAACAAGTTGAGTTTATATTAAATTGGATAAATCAAAAGTTAAGAGAAGGAAAAAGGGTAATGGTGCACTGTAGGGGAGGACAGGGAAGGACTGGAACAATAATTGCATCATATCTTATGCATGAATACGGTTACACTGCTGAAGAAGCTATTAATTTCGTAAGGTCCTTAAGACCTGGAAGCATAGAAAACTATAGTCAAGTTCGATTCCTAAGATTTTACGAGAATTATCTTAAGAATAAACATAAAAATTAAATGCACGAAGAAGCAGCTGTTGCTATAATACTTAAGAAGATAAATGGTGATTTCGAAATACTTTTAATAAAAAGGAAAACAAATCCTAAAGATCCTTGGTCAGGAGACATTGCATTTCCTGGTGGAAGAAAAGAACAAGAAGATCACGATCTTCTAAATACTGTATACAGAGAAACTATGGAAGAGGTTGGGGTTGATTTAAAAAGATTTGAGTTTTTATTCGAAATGCCATATTTTAAACCCCGAAATCCTTTACTTCCTAAAATAAGAGTAAAACCTTTTGTCTTTTTAACAAAAGAAAATATCGAGATAAAAAAAGGAGAGGAAGTAGATCAATATTTTTGGTTTAATCCTAATAAATCTATTGAAAAATATGTAAAAATTGAAAAAATAAATAAATATAGAAAAGCATTCATTTATAATGGAAATATAATTTGGGGATTAACCTTTAAAATATTAAAGAGATTATTAAAAAAATTAAAAAAATCAATATCTCCTTTAGGATAAGCTTTTATTGGAATAAGATAATTGATAAAATTATGTCTTCCAAGAGCCCTATTCCTTTAAGTCAGAGAGCTGTTGCAGAATTCATTGGGACATTTCTTTTTGTTTTCATAGGAGCTGGATCTGCAATTGCTACATCGTATGCCCTCCAATCTTCCTCAGGCCTCTTAATTGCAGCATTTGCCAACGGTATTGCCTTAGCTTTGGCTGTTACAGCAACTATGAACATATCTGGCGGTCATATAAATCCTGCTGTAACTATTGGAATGCTAGTAACAAGAAGAATAAAGCCTCTCGATGCAATTGCTTATATAATTTCTCAAATACTAGGCGCGATTGTTGCGGGAGGACTACTCGTAGCTCTCACACCAGCTAATTCAGGAATGTCTACTTTCTATGGTTCTCCTACTCTAAGTCCTTCTATGAGCATAGCTCAAGGCATCATACTTGAACTAGTAATGACCTTTTTCCTTGTATTCGTTATATTTGCAACAGCTGTTGATAAGAGAGCGCCTCAATTGGCAGGATTTCCTATAGGCTTAACTGTAACAGCGGATGTACTGATTGGAGGACCCTTGACAGGAGCTGCAATGAATCCGGCAAGAGCAATAGGACCTGAACTTGCTGCACTTAACTTTAGCTACTGGTACATTTACTGGATTGGTCCTATAATTGGTGGAATAATTGCTGCAATAATTTACAACTACGTATTTCTAAACAGGGAGCAAAATTGAATTTTTCTAAACTGTTTTTCTAATTATTTTATTGGTTAAAGTTTCTTATCAGATCTTCTATTCTCTTTGCAAGTTGAAAATCATATTCCGTTACTCCCCCTTCATCATGCGTTGTTAGCTTTATCGTAACTTCATTGTAATTTTTAATTTCAATGTCAGGATGATGTTCAAGTTCTTCAGCTATTGGTACGATCGCATCAATAAATTTAACAGCAGTTACAAAGTCTTTGAATTTTATGAACCTTACTATGTTATTTTCTTTGTAACTCCAGTTTTTAAGCTCCTTTAAATTTTCCCGTATCTTTTCTTCACTTAGTCTTACCATGATAAAATAATTATTTTGCTATAATTTATTCTCCAACAATTTTAATTATTACTGTTCTATAGCGTCTAGGGCCATCCAATTCCACGAAAATTATTTGTTGCCACGTTCCTCTTAATAGTTTTCCTTTGGAAATTGGGAAACTTTTGCTTGAACCCAAAAAAATAGAAGCAAGATGTGCATGGGCATTATCATCTATAGTATTATGCTTCCAATCAAAATTTTTTGGAAAATCTTCAGATATCTTTTTCAATACGTCTTCTATCAAGTATGGTTCAAATTCGTTAGTTATTACTGCAGCTGTTGCATGCGGAACAAAGACTAAACAAATCCCTTCCTTTATTTTTGATTCATGGACGGCCTTCTCAACTTCATAAGTTATATCTATTAATTCAATTGGTTTACTAGTCTTAATCTCAATTAATTTTTCAAAAACAACCATAAATTAAAGATTTAACTACGAAATTAGATATATAATTTGCCCGATGAGGTCGCTTTTATAGCCTGAAGAAAGATGAAGAGCGGTTGGGCGGACTGAAGGGTTATAAGAAGCTTTATTGATGATTAACATATGAATTCTATTTTAATAAATACACAGACACCTCCTTTAAGATTAAATTTAACATATGAAGAAATTTTAGAAAAATATCCTTTTCCCTCAAAAATAATAGATGTTTCTTCTTTGAACAATGAAGATTTCCAAATTACCGTAGGTGGAGTATCTAATATGATGCTGGATTATTTGAATTACAATGACTTTAAATTGAAAAGATGGGTTTCTTTAGGTCCCAAATATCCACCTTTGATGAAACTTAAAGACATAGAGCTACATTTTATAGATTTGGATATTGAGAAAATCGTTGGATATACAAGATTTAAGGAGGGCATATACAACGAGTCGCACGGTCTTGGAAAATATGAATTAAAAGCCGAAGATTATATTTCCTTTGCAAAATACAATTGGAATACTTCTGAAAAGCTTCTTGAATTCTACAATGACACAGACATTTATTTTGTTCATGATTTTCAGCAATTATTAGTTGGAGGAATGATTGGTCCATCGGCACCTGTTGTACTATGGTATCATATACCTTTTGTTCCAGAAAACATGAGTGAAAAAGTAAGAGATTTTATTATAAAATCAATCATAGGATTTGATCGAGTTATAGTTAGTACAAAAAGGGACTTAGAAGGATTCGTTAGATGCGGTATTAAAGCTAAAGTAAAGCAAATATATCCCTTCATTGATACAAACAAATTTAAAAAATCTAGCAAATCTGAGTTAGAAAAGGTAAAGGATAAGCTAAATTTGAAAGAAAATGACAAAATTGTTACAGCAGTAGGAAGGCTTGATCCAATTAAAAGCCAAGACATAGCTATTAGAGCAATTAAGAAAGTTGATGCAAAATTGTTAGTAGTAGGTGATGGTAGCTTCACAAGCAAAAAGCTAGGCCATGATAAAGCAAGCTTATGGTTAAACAAATTGCTAAATTTATGCCAAGAGTTAAGATTGCAGGATAAAGTCGTTTTTACAGGATATGTTTCAAATGAAGAATTAGCGTGCATTTACGAAATTTCAGATGTCGTCATTTTACCATCAAGGTTGGAAGGATTTGGACTAACAATATGCGAGGCATGGTTATATAAAAAACCAGTAGTGGTAAGTAAAGGAGCAGGTATTAGCGAACTTATTATAGAAGGAGTAAACGGATACAAGTTTATGCCTCCAAATCATGATGAATTGGCAGATAAAATAATACAAGCATTAAAGAAGGGAGATAAAATCGGTGAGAGAGGATATGAAACCCTTAAAAAATGTGAAGTAAAATATGCATCTGAAGAAATAAATGAAGTATTGGTTGATGCAATTAAAGAATATCCAAGCAAAGTTTATCCTTAATTTATTATTTATTCATAAATAATTTTTCAATTAAGAAAAATAAAACGCTAGCAAAGACTGCAGTAGCAAAAATTATGCCCCATTTATCCTGAATTCTCTCACCCTAAAGGGCAAGAGTTCCCTCAGTTGATTCGGAGCTACATATCGCATATGAGGGGCAGTAAGGTGGCACAGAGAACCCCTCCCGTTTAAATTAATTATTGCAATTACATCTCTATCATTTTCATAACCACAATTGCATTTGAACCATCTATATGAAATTTCATTCATTTTGTTATTACATCTAGGACATTTTATTGAAGAATAAGCAGCGTTAACATATTTTACTAACAAACCATGTTTCTTAGATTGCCAATCGATCCAATATTGAATTCTGCGATACTGCATTAAATAAAGCCTATTTCTATACTTTTTAGGGATTTTCTAACTTTTTTAATAATATTTCTTAAGTTCTCTAACTTTATAACATTGGCATTCATTTTAATAGCTTCATTAATAATTCTTTTGCCAACTTTCCTAGCAGGATCTTCTGCAATTCTTTTAGCCTTTGAATGAAATGCTCTTATTCTTTTTTCAATGCTTTTATTTTCTTTCCATCTTTTTGGATATTTTATTTGGAATCTTTCTGCTAGTGATTTATAATGATAAATTCCATTAATTCTTGTAGGAATTTTAGCATAGTTGTTTTCATCTTTTCCTACAACGATTGTTTTCATATTAATATCAAAAATTTCATTTGATTTTTTGTATTCGCTAACTTGGCAATAAAATATTGTATAAATCCAACGATAAAACCGTTTAATGCCCATGCTAAACCTATATAAAAAGATGAAATACCATTAACTTCGCTTTCATAAACAGGGAAGGTGCTATTAAGTTGACCGAAAATTAAAAAACTTATGAAAGAGGCTATGCAGTATATTAAGAATTTTTTATTTAACAAAACATCTGCCATATCACTAAACTTGAATTGTACAATAGTTTTAGCAGTCTCAGGAAATTTTTGAATAAATAAAGATAATGAAGCTAATAAAAATCCTATAACGAAAAATGATAAACTAAAGTACTCAGTATAAAAGATAAGCCCCCAATTACTGACCCTATTCCCCATCCAAAGTTTGCAGCGGCCCTTAATAAAGCATATCCGCTAAATCTTTCTTCTTTATCCATAATGTCTGCAATGATAGCATTTATTGTTGAGAAATAAAAACCGCTAAATATATTCAATAAGATCATCCCTAGCAAAACCAAGTAAAATATAGATAAAAGAAATACCTTGGCCTATCAATCCTAACATTATCGTTCTTTTTCTTCCGAACGAATCAGATAACGCACCTGCGAATGCTTGCGATATAGCCCCTGTTAATCCAGCTATTAAAATAAAAAACCCTACAAATGATAAAGGAAGATTAAAAACTAATACTAAAAATAGTACTAAGAAAGACCAAAAACGAAAATGATCTTAAAAAGCTAAGAATGATTATGAAACGTAATAAGTTAATTTTGTGCTTCGATAACATAAGCAATCAACTCTTATTTAAAGGATAAGTTATGAATGACTAACTTTAACTTGCTATTCACCAGGATACTAACATAAAATGTTTTCCAATTCCTTGTTTTTATGCAATGCTACATAAATGCTTGTTAATTTATGAATATATAAAACGTCAGAATATCGCAACATGAAACATTTATTCAAAATTTACATAAATGAAAGCCTCGCCATTTATGGCGGGGATGAATAGACTTAAATAATTATTTTATAAAAATTCTTAGGAAACTCAATGACGCTCTTCCTAAGCTAAGCTCGATAGAGGGCTTTATGGGACTTAGGAAGGAGCATTCAGCGTTGCAATTATTGAATGAAGGATTCTTAATAGAATCCAGATATAGGGTTAGCAACCCTTTTAATGAAGGTTTATTTAAACCAGATAAAATGGGGGAAGCTCTGATCCTCCCGACTGTCCAGCAGATGCGAGATGTAGCTCCGAATCAATGCTGGAAACCAATGAACCTCTCTAAAAGGGAACCCTCACCCTTCTAGAGCGGTGAGGAGGTCAGTTTTAAAAGTGGGGAATACAACATAGCATGTTTCCTACGAAATCTTTAGTTTTCCAACTTATACAGCTTATATAATCAGAAATCTAATTCAATCAATATATGGTAAGGTATTTGCCTATTGGAAATGGAAGATTATTGGTAAGTTTTGATTCTGATTACAGGATTATAGATTTTTATTATTCAAAAGAACTCTCAGAAAATCATTCTGCAGGAAAGCCTTTCATGTTCGGTATTCAAGTAAACCAAGATTTTAGTTGGATAGATAAAAGGATCATTTATAGTGCAGATTATCTTAGCGATACAATGGTTGGTAATATAAAGTGTAAGGTCTTTGACATATTTGTTGAATGCGACAACTTTGTTGATATTTACGAAGATATATATGTTAAAAAAGTTTGGCTAAAAAACGATAGTAACGAAAATAAAACAGTAAGACTATTTTTTCACCAGAATTTCTACATATATGGAACAAACATTGGAGATACAGCGATCTACTATCCTGATTTGCAAGGGATGATACATTATAAAGGAAGAAGATATTTCTACGCATCTACTATAGATTCTAACAATAACGTTCTGGATCAATATGCTGCAGGAGTAAAAGATTTTGAAGGACACGAGGGAACATGGAGAGATGCCGAGGATGGAGAGTTATCAATGAACCCTGTTGCAATAGGATCTGTTGACTCAGTAATAAGACATTCTATTGAATTAAAGCCAAGCGAAAACAAAATGCTTTATTACTATATAATATGCGGCGAAAGCTTAGATGACATAAGGAAAATTTTGCAATACCTTACTTTCAAAAAGCTTTATAGAATGGAAATAAGAACTGCGAATTATTGGAAAGCTTGGCATGAAACGATAGACTTAAAGCTTGAAAATAAGTTGATCTCCCTTTTTAGAAGATCACTTTTTATAATAAGAAATCATATGAACGATCTAGGAGCAATAGTTGCTTCAAGTGATAGTGAAATATTGAAATCAAACAGGGATGAATATTACTATGTATGGCCAAGGGATGCTGCCATTGCTACGAATGCTTTAATTTTAGCTGGACATTATACTGCAGCAAGAAAATTCTTCCAATTTGCAAAAAAAGTTGTTTCTCCTCATGGATATTTCTATCATAAATACAGAACTGATGGAAATTTAGCTAGCAGCTGGATACCCTTAATCTATAAGAATAAGAATATCGTTCCTATACAAGAAGATGAAACTGCCTTAGTTATTTGGTGCTTGGGAAACTATATGAGGAAGACAAACGATATAGAATTTCTCTATGAATTGTATGAGCCTTTAGTTCTAAAATGTGCTAACTTCATGTTAAATTTCCGTGAACCAAATGGCTTGCCAAAAGAATCATTTGATGTATGGGAAGAAAGATACGGAATACATACATATACTGTAGCCACAACTTATGCAGCATTAAAAGCTGCCTATGAAATAGCCATGAAATTTGGTGATGTGAATTATGCTATAGAGTTCGAAAAAGCTGCACATGAGATGAAAGAGTCTTTCGAGAAATATTTTTATTCAGATTCAAAGGGATACTATGCAAGAGCTATAATAGATGGGCAACCTGACTTTACTTTAGATAGTGCAGTAATGTCAATATTCTTGTTTGGAATGAAAGACCCTCTTGATAGAAGAGTTGAAAACACAATGAATAATATAATGAACAGACTCTGGGTTAAAAAAATTGGCGGTATTGCAAGATACGAAAATGACCGCTATCAAAGAGTAAAAGAAGATAAAGAAATTCCAGGTAATCCCTGGATAATAACGACTCTTTGGGCTGCCCAATATTATTTAGATATTGGAAATGTGGATAGAGCATATGAATTGATTAAATGGGTTTCAGATCATGCTCAAACATCTGGAATATTATCTGAACAGATAAATCCATACGATGGTTCTCCTCTTTCAGTCGCTCCTTTGATCTGGAGTCATTCAGAATTTGTTATTACTTTGTTCAAACTGGATGAATTGCAAAGAATTAAAGAGAGTGAAATTTAAAAGCAATAGGTAATTCTAAAATCTTCTAGTATGTTTGTATAGTAAATGAAAGCTAGATATGGAGATTTATAAGGATTGAAATATTCATGAACTTCTTGATCAGATAACATCTTGGTTGACATATAGTAAAAATGATCAGAAGTTTGCAATATTCTCCATATATGCATGTTTCTATTTTTGTTTAGGCTTATCATGAAGTCAAAGGCTTCCCTCTGTAAATCATTGCCAAGCCAAGCACTCAAGTCCCTTTCAATATCTGCCCATGAAATTATTTTATTAATGCTGATTGTGCCTTTACTTACATTTTTTTCAGCAAAGGATTTGATTGTTGTTAGTTCTATATCATATTTTTTTAACTCAAGCGGAAGATACTTCATGAAATCAAAAATTCCAGTTTCTTTCCAATTGTGCTCCCCAAAAGTCTCATAATCCATGAACAGATTTATAACTTCGCCTGGAGTAAGATAAATCCATTTGGCATATTTATCTGCAAATAAAGGATATTCATTCCATCTACAATTGGAAAATCTGAAAGATATGTCGTCGCTTAATCTATAATTTCTTAGGAAAAGGTTCAGACCAGCTACAGAGCTATACATGTAATTTGGATTATATTTTGAAATTATTTCATCTGTGCCTTCAGTTAATACATTTTTATAACCTAATTTTTTTATTTCAAAAGATATTTCATCGCTATAAATCAATTCAGTATTTCTAAATGTAACCGGTTTTATCCCAAAAATTTTTCTAAGATTTTCCTCATGAATTTTTACTTGTTCTTCAAATTCACTAAAATTCCAAATTGAAGCTAAGCTGTGATAGTAAGTTTCCCCTACAAGCTCTCCAATACCAGATTTAAAGTATTCTTTAAACAAATCTATTACTTCGCTGTTAATCTCAAGCAACTGTTCTAAAAGAACCCCTGAAATTGAAATAGAACAGGGGAAGTTATTATCTATTAAGAATATGGTCATCGGAATATAACATTTGTTTATAACCCTATTCAAAATCTCTTCATTCTTCTCTTTCCAAAAATAATCATGATTTTTGCCTATTTCATTTCTTCTATACGGTCTTATTCTTCTTGGTTGATGAGCTTCAAAGAAAAATATGACTTGCTTCATAGGTATTTTCTATAAACTTCCAAAGTATTTAATGCTGTTCTATCCCATGTAAATTTTAATGCTTCCATTTTTCCATTTTGACCAAGTTCTTTTCTCAGAGATCTATGTTTAATCAATGAAATGACATACTCAGCTATTAAATCAGTGTCCCAAAAGTCTGCAACAAGGATATTTTTCAAAGCTTCAGCAACCCCTGTAGTTTTGCTTGCTATTACTGGAGCGCCTGCTGACATAGCTTCTAATACAGTTATTCCAAACGGTTCCGAGACGGCCGGAATTATAAAAGCATCACATTTTGAGTAAAGTTCTCTAGCTTTTTCCGTTGTTACAAAACCTTCAAAAAATATATTTCTGTTTAAAAATTTACCCGAAATCCTCTTAAGATTATCCATTTCCTCTCCTGCTCCGGCTAAAACAAATTTAACTTCGGGAAATTCCTGTGCTACTTTAATAGCTGTCTCAACAAAAAATTTGGGACCCTTTTGTGGAGTAAGTCTTCCAAAGTATAGTATCAAATTATTCAGATTATAGCTTCTTTCAGCAACGTAAAACAAGTCATGCCTCACTGCATTGTAAATAGTTACAATCTTTTCCTCCTTACATTTATAATTTTTTAGAAGAAGGTTTTTTGTATAGTTGGAAACAGTAATTACAGTATCTGCTACATCAAGACCTAGTTGTTCAATATCTATTATTCTCTTTTGAGGGTAGAAATTTCCAGAACGATCGAATTCAGTGCTATGAACTGTAATTACGAGTGGAATTTTGTATTTTTCTTTTATTCTAGAAGCAGCTAAAAAAGTGATCCAATCATGTGCATGAATCAATGCTACATCTTCATCTTTGAAATTTTCAACTAAAGCTTCATTGTAAGCTTTTACCAATTCAAAGAAATCAGGATTGGATGAATATGGTGAATGGAACTTACTCCTAAAATCTACCATTTTTACCTCAAAAGGATAATGAAAACTAAATGAATCAAACTTTGGAATATAAATCTCGATTTTAAAAAACTTAGCTAGCCTTGCATACAAATTTAGAGTATGTATTCCTAAACCTCCTGCAAAATATGGGGGTAATTCCCAACCTAAGACTGCAACTTTCTTCAATTTTCTAAATTTGGTAATATATCTTCGTAATATGCCCTTATTAATTCTCCATAACTCCATGCTTGAATTATGCAACCCTTTGGAGCTTTTGGCTCTAAGCCATCAAATATTTCTGGTAAATACGTCATGCTATATAGAGGTTTAAAATAGTTTAAAAGATCAATCGCTTTTTCTCCTGCTTTTATGCTGGCTGTTATATAAAATCCTGCCAACCAAGGCCAAACTGAACCGTTATGATAAGCTGAATCCCTTGAATACCAATCACCTTCATATCTTGGCTTAAATTTTTCATCTTTGTAAGATAAGCTTCTTAAACCATAAGGAGTGAGTAAATGTTCATCAACTAGCATTTTGTAATCTCTGAAATTCGTTAATATTGGAAAGGGCAATGAAAAACAAAGAATAAAGTTGGGCCTGATCGATTTATCATCAGGATCAGCTACATCTAAAACTATTCCGTTGTTTACAAAAATAGAAGAAAAATAATCTTCGATTCTATCTCTTATCTTTAAGAATTTTTGATTGAGCTTTTTGCCAAGTTCATGTGCAAAATAATCTAAACAAGATAAAGCATTATACCAAAGTGCATTAACTTCAACAGGTTTTCCTATTCTAGGAGTAAAAACCGTTTCTCCTAACTTCGCATCCATCCACGTCAAAGGGGCTTTTTTTGTTCTTATAAAAACGCCATCTAAATCAAAATATTCATTTCCTTTTATGTATGCGTTTATTATTCCTGTACATTTCGGATACATAGAACGTAGGAAACTCTTATCCTTAGTATACTGATAGTATTTATAAACTGCATAAATGAACCAAAGTGATGAATCTACTGATATGTAATCTTCTTCCTTTGAAATTCTTATAGGAATTATTCCGTTTTTCATCAAGCTTGCATAAAGCTCAATTAAATTTTTTGCATGTTCAAACCTCTTTCCTAGCAAGAGAATACCTGGTAAGGAAATGAAAGCATCCCTCGCCCAAGGACCAAACCAATAGTAACCAGCTATTATATTATTTCTAACGAGTAATAGATTTGAAGCTTTTACCATTTTTTCCATGAAATCAGGGTATTTGTTGTTAAACTCTAGCCTTTTCAAATATCTTTCTTTAACTTCATCGAAATCTTTTTCATTTAAATCTTCTGAAGAAATCTGAACTGTAAAGCTTTTTAAGTTCTCTAATCTGAAAAATCCAGGACAATAAAGATCTTCTTCTGAATTTGTTCCTCTTTCCTTTTCTACTGGATATTGAAAATTATAATACCAATCTTCCCTCTTTTCGAAGCTTGCAGGTAATGAAATGAATAATCTGTTGCTTCCGTCTTCAAAGATTACCTTTTTATTTACCGATACTTTAAATTCTTTTTCTCCTTTCTTTATTATCCTATGATTTATCCTAAAAGAAAGTAAAGGGAAAAGTTTAATTTGATATTTTGCTTCCTTATTAGTTGAATATCTTATCAAAACAATGTCCTCATCTGGATCTATTACTATTTCCTTCGTTATTTCCAAATCTTTAATCTCATATTTGAAAGTTGGGATTGGAAATATTTCATAACTTGAAATTACCTCATAACCTTTAGGATATATAACACCTGGATAATAATTTGTATCTAAGCTATAGTTGTTTCCATCATAGCTTATCTCCTCAAATAGTTTAGATAGAAGAACGAATCTATCATAATATTCTGAAACGTTTTTAACAAAAATTCCATGATATGTCCTAGTATTTGCGAAACTAACGGTAGAAGAGGAATAACTTCCATTGTTATTCGTTATTATCCATTCAGACCTTATTTCTTCAAATTTCATTTAAGTTATTATTTTCATTTAAGTTATTATCTTTCATAAATGAAAGCCTCGCCCTTTAGGGCGGGGATGAAAAGGCTTAAATAATTAAAATTTAAATTTTTTTTAGGAAATTCAGTGACGCTCCTCCTAAGCTCGATAGAGAGCTTTATGGGACTTAAGGAGAAGCATTCAATATAGCAATTGTTTTTATTATATGAAGGATTCTTAATAGAATTCAGATTTTGGGCTGGCTACCCTTTTAATGAATGTTTCTTTTCTTTGAAACCAGATAATATGGGAAAAGCTCTAAGCTATAAAATGTCCAGCAAATGAGAAATGTAGTTCCGAATAAATGCTGGAAACCAATGAACTATTCTAGAAGGAAAACCCTTACCTTCTAGGATGGGAGGAGGTCAGTACTACCTTCTACTTTTGCTATTTCTTTTGATATCAGATACAAGCTGTATATTGTTTCGCAATTTTGTTCAAGATACTTTGCTATCTTATCTGATAAGAACTTAGTAAAGTTCTTCCATAGACTTCTTTTTTCTTGCATTATTCTTTGTATTGATCTATTTATCTCCATTGATAAGTCAAGCAAATTAACTTCACGTTTTACGTTGAGCATTTTTTCTAGCTCTTCAAGTGGAGTCAAATTCATATTCAAAGAGTCAGCTATGTTTTTCTGAACTTCAATAAGCTTGTTCTCAACTTGCAAATTTTGAATGATATAGCCTAGTGATTTTATTTTGTATTTTTTAATAACTTCATTAAAGCTGCTTAAGTTGTATACCAAGATGGTGAATTCTTCATCAACCAACTTGCTCAAGTTTTTAATGGAATCTTCAAAATTCTCTACCCTTGAATCTTCTATGAACATGACTTTTGTGAACTTACTTTCGCCATCAAATATAGAAAAGCCAAACAATCCAATTGAAGAATCATCATTAAAGGGTACGTCAATAAGATCTAAGCTTGCAAGCTTTAAAGAATAGCTTGGCTTAGGTATTGAGATCTCCATTCCTTTAAATTTGGCCAATATTTTCTCTTCAAGAAGAATATAATCAAGAACTCTAATTGCAGCCTTTTTTGCTATATTCCAGTCTAAATCATATTTTAAAAAATCACCATATGAATACTCATCCAACATTTCAAAAAGAACCTCATCGATTTCCTTAGGCTTATAATTCTTAACCAACTCTCTTACTTTAAGCCAATCTAACTTTTTTATTAAACCAGCACATTCAGGTTCATGAAGGCCAAAGAATTTTTTATCTCCGAATTTTCCAACATCATACATTATAGTTTCAAAAGGAATTTGCATTTTCATCCTCAGTATCAACATTATGTATGTTAGACCAATTCTTATCAACGATGTATCCTCTTTTGGATCAAGCTCGTAAAATGCGCCATATGTATAATCTGAATACTTGCCATAAGTAGCACTAGGAATATCGAAAACTTTTTTATCATAGTAAACGATCGTTCTTTCTCCTACCGTTTTAACCCTTGGTTTAAAGCTTTTTAACTTCCAATGAACACGATTTGGTAATTTTAAATATGTACCAAAGCCTTTTCTTGGAGGAAAAACAACACATGCTACCTCTGAATGAAGTCTTCCATAAATGAAATCATTGAGTAAAGAAACATTTTCCTTCCACTTTATTTTTGTTTCTTCATATTCTTCTATTACCTGTGCAAAGGCTTCATTTTTGTACAAATTTGCTTCGTTTAATTTTTCTTCAAAAACAGCCATAACAACTCTCCCAGATTCTCCTCCTAATTTATGTTTTGTAACAACGGCTTCCTGCGAATAATCAAAGCAACCTATTTGAAATTTCTCAACTAAATCGCAATGTGAAATTTCTTCAAGGTAATATTTTTGATCTTTATCGATTAGTATCCTATTTATTCCATATGGAGGAGCGAATTCGTAGAAATTGAGTTTGTTCATAACTTCTTTTCCTCTTATGGATAATTCTCCCCCAGATACCAAGCCAAGCTTTTTGAGAAATTCCAATTCCTCCTTTTTTATCTTAGATCTTAAGCTGGGGGAAGTATATTTTATTAAAGATTCGAAGAGAATCCTATATTCATTATCATTATTTATTATTACTTTTTCAATCGGTAGATTAAGCCAATCATTCAAGGATTCGATCCCCCTTAGAAGAAGCGTTCTATCCCATTGACCGCTTGGAACAATTATTGTTTCTGAAAATTTCAATTCTTCCCTTCTTCCTTTTCTTCCTTCTCTTTGATAAAATTCTCTTAAACTATCTGGCAAACCTATGTGAACAATCCTTCCTATTGCGCCAATATCAATTCCTTGGGAAAGAGTTTTAGGAGATATGATTATCTTAACCTTTCCTTTTCTTGCACCCTCTTCAATTTCCCTCCTTAATTCCTTTGATACAAGATGATGATGTGTAGCAACTTTATTCCTTTGGTCTTCAGGAAGTTCAAGTCTTATTCTTCTTGCAATTTCTTCAGCCCTGCTTATTCCTCTGGTAAAAACAAGAGTAACACAATCATCGTAAACGTATTGCCTAAGGAAGTTTGTTAAATCAAAATCTATATTTCCTATTTCGATTTCTTGACCCCTGAAAAACTCGATGACTTTAAAGTAATTATTTTTGAATCTCTGATAATCATTCAAATATTCTTCAATTTCTTTAGGCAAATTCTTGATGTTGTTTTTTTCCTCCCTTATCCTTTCCCATATCTTTTTAAGGTTTCTTCCTAGAACAACATAGGTTCTGTTTTCTACACGGAATTGTTTACCCTCAATTATAGCAGTTTCCCTACCGTTGACTTCTTTGAAGAATGAAGCCAAGTCTTCAGGATTTTCTATCATAGCAGTAAGAGACATTATTTGGAATTTTTTATCGCATATAAGGCTAAGTATGTTTATCATTCCTTGTATAAGCGCTATGCCTCTTGGTGTGTAGAAATCTATTTCATCGAAAACCAAGAAATCTATCTGTCTTATAAAGCTACTTAGAATCGATTTTAAGTTCTTAGTAATTCGTTTTATTTCATACATTAAAAAAGCAGGATTTGTAACAATTATAGATTGATTTGAAATTATTTCATGGAGCTTTGAAAACTTGTATTCTTGAAGTAACTCTGCTTTTCTTAAAGAATCGATAGATAGAGAATTAATTTTCAGCCTTTCTGAATAGGTTTCTATTCTTTTAATTTGGTCTGAAGCAAGGGCAAGTGTAGGATAAACAACCAAAGTTTTCAAACCATGCTTCATTGCATAAACTATCCAAGCTTCCGTTTTCCCTGAACCTGTTCCAGATTTAAGAATTACATTCTTCCCTTTCAAAAGTTCATCGTAAGTTCTTTTTTGGTGCAAGTAAAGAAATTTATTTGCAATATTTAGTCCTTCAAATTCAGGAATTATATCGATGAATCTTACATTTGATTTTTCAGGCAAAACAGGTTCATCTATGTAACTATAATATTCAAGATTAAGTTTTTCAAATAATTCTTTTGAATCAATCATCAATTGAATTGATTATAATAATAGAGTAACATTTAAATAATTTATAACAAATAGACTTTGCATGGAAACGCAACAAAAATACCATAGGAAAGGTAGAATAGAAAGAGAAGAAGATGGAACTTTGGTTTTGATAAACGATCAGAATCAAGGTTATATAGTTGATGAAGCTATCGCTTATGTCTGGGTTGAATGTGATGGAAAAACTGAAGACGAGCTTGTAGATACTTTTAGCCAAGGAGTTGACGTTGATAAAGAAGATTTAAGAAAGGATATAAGGGTTATAATAAACAAGCTTAAAGAAGTAAATTTGGTTGAATAAATAATTAAAAATTCTTAATTATTTTTTGTGTATGAATTTGCATTGTTTGCCAGAAAAGCCCTTACTAAACCTTTTAATCTAGAAGACTTAGTTGGAGCAAACAGAATGGACTTGGTAGCAAGGACCGCCTCAAATGCTCTTTTCTATTCACATGGAATAAGAAAGGATGTAATTTTTTATGCGTCTTTAAACGGTCCTCCAAGACCTCCTTTGTTGATAAAATTTGAAGGATCAAAAATAAGAGGAATTTTTCAGGATGAGAAAAGTATTGCGAAAATAATAAATGACTGCATTAAAAAAGCAGCTAGCAGTAAGGAAGTTGAAGTATATGAAGGAGTTTATGTAAGCAAGAAATCATTTGAGGATTTAATAAAGTCCGCAAAAGATAAAACAATTTACTATCTTCATGAAAAAGGTGCTGATATAAGGAAAACTGAGATAGTAGAAAATTCTTTATTTGTTTTAGGAGACCATATAGGAATTCCTAAGAAAACGGAAAACTTTATTGAAAGAATGGGTGCAATTAAGATTTCTTTAGGACCATTAAGTTATCTTTCTTCCCAATGCGTTACTATTGTATTGAACGAAATAGATAGAAGGAAATACAACTTTAGTTAGAACTATTATTAGTTTAGAAATACATAATTAATTCATTAAATGAATTTAGATACATCATATTTTCCGTATAAGTTCAGAGAAGATCAAGATAAACTTTTCAAATTTGTTCAAGAAAAAATTAGGTATAAAAATTTAGTTATATCAGCCCCTACTGGTTACGGAAAAACTTCTGTTGTTTTGGCTGCATTGCTTCCATATGCAAAAGAAAATGATTTAAAAATACTGTGGTCAGTAAGGACAGGCCCTGAAACAGATAGACCAATTGAAGAGCTTAAGAAAATAAGTTCACTTGAGAGTTTGAAGGGAAAAGTTTACGGAGTTTCAATAAGAGGAAAGAAAGATATGTGCTTACTAAAGAAAGAATTAAGCGGAGAACTTGATTACGAAGATGTAGCTTTCTTCTGTAGGAACATGATAAAGAATAAATCATGTGATTATTACAATAGGCTGAACTATGTATATGTTCCCTATCAAGATGAACCTTTACTTTATACTGAAATTTTGAAACTCGGAGAAAAATACAGGATTTGCCCTTATTATTATCAACTATACCAAATAATTGATGCAGATGTAATAAGCGTAAACTACAACTACATTTTCAATGAATACATTAGCTGGTCCTTAAAGAATAAAATGGATTTCAGAAGCACAATATTGGTTGTTGATGAAGCACACAATCTTCAATTCCTGCTATCTTCATTAAACAACAAAGAAATAAGTCTAAGTACTGTTAAAAATGCTGCTAAGGAAATCGAAGAATATGAAATAACAGATAAGGAAGTTAAAGAATTCCTTAGCTTATTAGAAAATCTTTTGAGTAAGGTCCTAGTTTATCTTAAATCAAAGGAAAAAGAAGACATTAGTCTGCCTTATAAAAAGATTGTAGAAAAGTGCAATATAAAGGATGAATCGATATTCGAAAAAATAGTACAACTGGGTGCGAAAGTAAGATTGAAGAAATTGAGAGAGAATAAATCCCCAAGATCCAGTCTTTACAGGCTAGGAGACTTTTTCTTAACTGCAAAGGAAATCGCCAACATTGAAGGAGTGGAGATATTGGCTAGCATTAAAAAGGACAATTTGTATCTAGAAATCTTTGATATGAGAACAAAGGAAGTTTTCGCAAACATTTGGAATAAATTCCATAGAGTTGTTTTACTATCAGGAACTTTAGGTTCAATAGAACAATTTTCTGAAATTATAGGACTAGAAAACTATGAAGGAACTTATCATTGGTATAAACCAAATCCCAAACTTCATCTTTCGATTATAACTAATTTCATAACAACAAAAGGCGAAACTTTAAGCAAAGAAATGGCTATGCAATATGTAAATTCTATAGAAAAGTTTGTAGAAGCTTTAAATGAAAACATAGCAGTTTTCTGCGCAAGCTATAGAATAATCGATGATCTAATTGAAAACGGGCTTATTGAAAAAATCAAAGAAAAAAATAGAAAAATTTTCGTTGAACAACAAGATATGGAAGCATCAGAAGCAAAGAAAGTAATGGATGAATTTAAGAGAGCTGCCTATGAAAACAAGGGTGTTCTAATAGCTTCAGCTTCAGGAAGGTTTGCTGAAGGAGCCGATTTCCCTGAAAAAGAACTTGAAGGGGTTTTCTTAGTAGGAATACCATTCGATAGGTTAACCACGAAGACTTTTCTCTTAATAAAATATTACAGGAAAGTATTTGGAAAAAGCAAAGGAAGATTTTATGCTTATACATTACCTGCATTAAGAAGGGCATCCCATGCCATTGGAAGAGCAATAAGATCTCCAGAAGATAAGGCTGTGTTTATTCTTGGAGATAGAAGATATAAAAACTACATGAAATTTTTACCAAATTTTGCACGATACAATTTAAAGTATGCTAGAAATGAAGAAGACATTTACAAGTTCGTAAAGGGATTTTATTGAAGAAATCTTTTATTAAATAAAAACTTCTCCACGACTTCGTTGAAAAGTTCAGGATTTTCCCAATGCGGGACATGTCCTACGTTTTCCATAACGAATAATTCGTTTGATTTTATATTTGAACTGAGATATTTTGCAGTTTCGATTGGAATTATTTCATCTTTTTCTCCCCATATTATTAGTACAGGAACTTCAATGCTTTTTATGCAACTCATGAAAACATCATTTTGCTGGAAAGTTGGAACATAGCAATCCTCCAATATTAAGCATTCAACATCCTTCCGATTAATACAATAATATTCTATTGCAACGTATCCCCCAAATGAGTTCCCAATAATGCAAATTTTATCATAACCTTCTTTTTCAAGAATTGTTTCAAGAAGAATAACATAATTTTTGGATAATTCTTCAAGAGTTTTATTTCTGATATACGGCAAAGATGGAGCTATAACTTTTAGTTTTTTAGAAAAAAATGGAATAACGTATCTCCAAGTACCTGAATGTCCATGCAGTCCATGAAGAAGAAGTAAAACTCTATTTCCGCTTCCTTCTACTCTGTAGCTTATTTTTGTATTATCAATAAATAATTCTTTGTTGTCTAATGAAAACACTAACTTTTTTCTTCTTTCTTTTGCTGTTGTTTTGCTGCACCTGTTAAATCTGAAACGCTAACTAATCCCATTGAAGGAATACCTGGGCCAACAGTCATCATGTTTGCAGGTATCAGCATTAATGTTCCCCTTCCTTGAAGACCTAGTTCGTAAAGAATGTTCATCCATCTGAGCTGTAAACCATATTGACTTTTTTCGTAAAGTGATGCAGCTTCTATCATTTTACTTGCTGCTTCATATTCTGCCATAGCCAAAGTAACTCTTGCTCTTCTTTCTCTTTCTGCTGCAGCCTGCCTTGCCATAGCTTCTTGTAGAGTAGTTGGAATTATAATATCCCTTATTTCTACTGCGGTAACCTTTATTCCCCATGTTTCAGTCTTTTGATCAATTATAGCCCTAGCTTGTGCACCTATCTTCTCTCTTTCCGCCAAAAGTTCATCAAGTGTCACGCCACCTATTACTTCCCTTAAAGTTGTTTGAGCTGCCAATTGCGTACTTAAAATATAGTTTTCAACATTCAAAACAACCTTCGTCAAATCAACAGGTTGATAATACATTACAGCATCAACATTTACAGGAACGTTATCCTTAGTTAAAGTCTGCTCAGTTTTAAAAGCTTGTGTTTGTAGCCTTGTTGAAATAACAAATGGAGTCCTTCCTATTATTGGGATGATGTAGGTTATTCCTGGACCTTTAAAGCCTCTGAACCTACCAAGAACTAAATAAGGTGCTCTTTCCCACTCTTTGAAAATTCTGATTCCTGAAAGAAATATGATTGCAATTATTAATACAAGTATTGAAATTGCAATCGTAGTAGCTAAATCCATATGTTAAATTAAGTTAAATTAGTATTAAACTTTGATTTTATTATAACAATTTTAAAGAAAGAATCATTAACAAGTCAAATCTTTATAATAAATTCTGGAGAATATAAAAAGGAGAAATAAATCGACTACTTCTTCAGGTTCCAAAATTTTTTACATTGATGTGAAGCTATACGCAAATTTTTTCTCTAAAATTTCCAATAATTGGAACATACTCTCAAAATTAACTCCCATCTCTAAACGAAGAAGAATAATTTATATTAAATTTTGTCTATAAAATTTAGATAATGCTTATCGTTATCGCTTCTGATAACTTATCGCATAGTATTAATTGATATTCTAAAATGATATTAACTTAATATTGACTACCTAGTATGCAAGCTCTTTAATGAGAGATTCTCTTTTATCTCATTTGATACCCTAATTTATTAATAAAATTGAAGTATAAGAACCACGAAATATTCCCTTATGGAAAGGGAGATATTGCATCATTAGATATTATGCATGATATACTCAAGGCTGGTATTTTATTGTTAATTTAGGTCTAATAATGCAACAAAAACATAATTAAAAAGTTCTATTTTATTTTAATTTCTCAACAATTAAAGTCAAGCCTTCAATTTTAACTACACGAACTTTTTCATTTTTCTCTATTTTTGAATTATCCACACTTCTTGCTCTCCAGATTATTCCTTCAATTCTAACTTCTCCCTCAGGTTCTAACGTTGAATAAACGATTCCTATCTTACCTATCAATGCTTCAGGTCCTGCTTGAGGCTTTTTCTTCATAGTCATTCTAATATAATTTAAATAAAAAGCAACTATCACACCTAACCCTATTATTATTCCGAATACAACATACGTTGTAAAGTTAATTGGACTTGGAGAATAACCAACACCATAAACAAGCAATAGAGTCGCAAATGCGCTAAGAACAGCTCCTGCAAGAAGTAGTATTCCATGACCTGTTTTAAGTTCAAGGATTATCAGTGCTGCAGCTATTACGAAAAATATAATAGCAAGAATGTTGGCACCTATTAGCTGTGAACCAAAGAGACCAATGCTTATTAATATGATCCCAACGACGGTTAAGAGTATTGTTGGATGATAAAGATCAAGCAAAATTGCCAAAAGACCTATTGTTATGAATAATCCTTGAATCACAGAGTTGCTTATTGTGCTTAAAAATAGATCATAATAGCTTGGATCAAGAGTGACATAATTAGCATTTGTCATGTTTATTAAGCTTAAAAACTGTTGGAAACTATCTGCAATGCCTTCTATCACATGTAGCTTATAAGCTTGTTCTGCTGTATATGCTGTGTTATTTAAAACCATAGGAATTACTGCTGTAACATTCCTACCATTTTTTGAAGCCAGACTTTCCATTAAAGCTAACATTGCATTTTCTACATGCTGTTGCTCAGATTGTGTTCCACCTACTACTATAGGAGTTGATGGACCTATGAATGTTCCTCTGGCCATGTATATCCCTTGTGTCGCCATTGCTATGTAGCTTCCAGCTGATGCAGCCATTCCTCCAGGTGGGACATAAGTATAAATTTTGATTCCTTTACTTTCATAGCTTTGAATATTGTTAACGATGTTTAGCATTGAGCTTAGAAGACCACCTGGAGTGTTCATTTGAATTACAACTACATTGTAGCCATTTGCCTGTGCATAGGCTAAGCCATCTGAAATAAATTTATCAGAGCCTGGATCGATTTGCATGTTTAAATTCAAAACAAGAATTGAATTAGTTTGCTGTGCATGAGCAAAGCTACTTAAAAGAAATGGCATTAAAGTTAAAAGTAAAACTAAAAGGATTAATCTTCTTACCACTAATTAAATAATAAATTCGAAGCTATTAAAATTCAAGGGTTTACTTTAATACCGTTATTCTTCCAGATTTTCCTACGTTTAAATTGAGTTCTCCTCTAAATTCTCTTACAAACGCTCCTTCAATCTTAATCCTATCTCCTTCTTTAATTTTATTTATTTGATCCCTCCAAAGAGTTAGATTTATTCTTCCAGTATCGTCCTCTACAATCGCGGTAGCAACTTTAGATTCTCCATATTTTGTATTTACTGTTCTTACATCTCCTATAGAGACTACTTTTAGCACTAATGTTATGTTCTCCATCCCTTTTTTTACATCCTTTACTTTTATTTCAACCATTAATTTGTGAAAACATAATCTTTTCAGTATTTAAACTTTATCCAATGCTTGGGAAAAGTCATTTTCCAAATCTTCATAATCTTCAATTCCTACAGATACTCTAACCAATCCTTCACTTATTCCCATTTTATTCATCTCTTCTTTAGATAGCTGTCTATGACTTGTTTCAATAGGTAAAGTTACAAGAGTTTCAACGCCACCCAAGCTAGGTGCAACAATACAGATTTTAAGGTTTCTCAAAAACTTTCTTGCTGATTCTATTCCTCCTTTTATTTCAAAGGATAACATTCCTCCAAATCCTTTAAGGACTTTCTTAGCAACCTTATGGTATTCATTTTCTTCTAAACCAGGATAGAAAACTCTTGAGACCTTTCTATGATCCCTCAAGAATTTAGCAAGTTTAAACGCATTATCTTGATGCCTTTCCATCCTCAATCCTAAAGTTTTTACACCTCTTAAAGTAAGGTAAGCTGAAAAAGGATCAGGAACTCCTCCCATATTATTTCTGTTTTCAACTAAGCCATCATAGATTTCCTTATCATTCGTTGAAGAAATTCCTATGATTACATCACTATGTCCAGAAATGTATTTTGTACCGCTATGAACTGAAATGGTAGCTCCAAAATCTAAAGGCCTTTGATTATAGGGAGATGCAAATGTAGCATCGACTATTAATTTAGCACCAATTTCCTTCGAAAACTTTGAAATTTCATAGACATCTGTAACCTGCAAAGTTGGATTCGTTATAGATTCTATGTAAATCAATTTGTATTTCTTATTCGGTATTTTCAAATTGTTAATTTCATCTACACTTACAAAATCAACCTCTATCCCAAAGTTATTCTTCAATTTAATGAAAAATTCGTAAGTCTGTCCATAAAGCTGATTAATTGCAAGCATCGAATCTCCTTTCTTTAAAATGCTTAGAATTGATGAAACAATTGAAGCCATTCCAGATGAGAAGGAAAGAGAAAACTTTGAATTTTCAAGAGAAGAAATCTTACTTTCTAAGGAGGAAAAAGTAGGATTTCCGAGTCTAGTATAGAGATAAGGCTTATTCCTAGTAGGATCTATGTATGCAAACTCTTCCTCATTTGGATACAAGAATGTTGCGTTTTGAAATATTGGTGTTACAACGTTTCCAAACCTTTTGTCTATAAGTTCTCCTGAATGTACAGCTCTTGTATTAAATCCTAAATTATCCATATATAAGAAAAATCAAAATAAGATTTAATTCTAAGCTTTAACAAGAAGATACAATTTTTTAATAAATTCAAATTTTTTAATCTTATTTAGATAAAAAAGGGAAATCCAAGAACCAAGTAACCATCCTGAGATAACATCTATCGGCCAATGAACTCCTACATAAATTCTTGCATAGCTTACTATTATAGCTTCCATCAGCATAATAATTGAAAGAAATTTTATGTTTCCCTTTAGCAAGGTTACAGAGCCCGTTGAAACTATTAAAGCATGACCTGAAGGATAGCTAAAGTCGTTTTTTTCACTTATAAGCAAGTTCGAATGTATGTAATCGAACGGTCTATACTGAGCTAGTAAGAACTTGAAAATTTCTCCCAAAATAATTGCTATTATAAAAGTTGCTACTAAATCTAAAGAAAATTTTCTTGTTTTGCTGAAAATAAACAGAATTAAGACCAAAGGAATCCAAACATATTCCCTTCCGTAGATTGCAAAGAACACAAATAAAGGATTAAGAAAATAGTTCTGATTGTAGTTTATCAATTGGAATAAAAATGCATTGTAAGGGAAATTTATTTCTCCTAAGATTTTAACAAAAACAGATATGATTATAAATAGTAATAATAAAAAATTATAATATTTCACAAAAATTAAGCTCTAAAATTTAATTCTTGCTTTGCTACTAATAAGTGAAGATTCCTGATTATTTCATCATGTGGATAGTTCCATTTTCCGTTCTTGTATAATTCATATGGAAGAACTTTCCAGAATGAATTCGCTGTATCCAAGTTTCCTAGCTCATAGCTTTCTAAAATACCCTCTTTAATGAGATCCCACAAAAATCTAACAAAGTTAAGATATTCGTAATAAGGCAAAAGTAAAGTCATTGTAAGAATATTTTCCTCGCTAACGCTTGTAGCTTGCCAAACAAAGTGCTTATTCTTTATAGCTTCAGCAAATTTTTCCCTATAATCTTTAGATTTGAATCTTAAAATTGCATAATACAAAGAAGTCATATCTTGTTTTGGAAACAAAGTTACTTTGACAAGAAAGCTCTTGATTATGCCTGTTTTTATCAAATGGTTATCATAATGGTATTTTACAGCAGGAACAGAAATGCCTAAAGCCTTAGAAATATTAGTTAAAGAAATTTTTGTATCATCTTCGATCATTTCCAATATTTTTAAATCGATTTCATCAGGTTCATAAAAGGGTTCAATTTTTTCTTTTTGTGATTCACCTATTTTAATGTTTTTTATTTCTTCGATTAATTCATTCCATTTAAAAACAGGCTTCTTTTCTTTGAAATCATACCACTCTATTCCCAATTCTGTTTTGAAATATCTTTCAACAACATATAGTCTATATGACCTTATTATTCCTAAAGCTTTAATTTCTTCTAAAAATTCTTTAAGCTGATAATAATATCCAAAAGGTATTGTAAATTGAGCTATATAACCGTTAAAACTACCATAGAATCTTGAATAATAAACAAGAGTTGGATTTAACTTAATTGCATACTCAAAAATTCCAGAGTATTTAGGATTGATTTCAAAAATAGCAATGGTCCCTTGTAATCCAAGTTTAAATACATCAATTTTTGCATCGAAACTAATAGCTTTTTGCTCAATTAGTTTCTTAATTCTGTAGTATGATTTTGCATAAGTATATTTCATTTTTCCATCTTCACTCATCATTTTGTAAGCCCTCAATATTCCTTCTCTTGGACCTATTTTTTCCAAATATTTTAAAAGTAAATAATCGCTGTATTCTATTTGATTGAATGCTGTAAGGTCTTTTAGTAACATTGCTTATAAAAAAGACTGCTATTTTTAATATTTAAATCTTTCTAACCTATTTTCTCTAAAAATTTTAAAACCTTGGGAAAGAGCTACCGCTGTCTCGCATAGAAAAATCAAAGGAAAAATAATATTTAAATTTTTTGAAAAATAGGCTTGATATTTTAAAAATTTTTAAAAAAATTGGCTCTTTTGCGATTGGAACCAACGCAGAAAATAATATGCATATGTATATTCTTTTCAATGAAGAAGATTTTATATTTCTGCATCGCTTTTTACCTTCGAGTTTATAACGCCCTTCTCTTTCAAATTACTTATTTCCTCATCAGTATATCCTAAACTTTTTAAAATTTTTTCAGTATCTTCACCAAGCATGGGAGGAGCTTTTCTTATTGTTGCTTTGGAATTTAAAAATTTAAAAGCTGACCCTATTAAAGGTATTTCTCCATATGAACCCTTAATTTTTGTAATCATTTCTCTTGAATTTACATGTTCATTTTCTAAAGCTTCCTTTACACTTAAAATAGGTGCTGAAGGTATTCCAGCTTTAATCAAAGCATTAACGATTTCATCTCTTTTGAATTTCTTCAAAGCTTCATTCAATTCTTTATTCAGTTCTTCTCTATTCTTAACTCTAAGCTCATTGGTTGAAAACTTTGGATTTTTAATCAGATCTTCTCTATTGATTATTTTGCAAAAATCTTGCCACATTCTATCTGTTGCAACACCTACAACAATATATCCATCGCTTACTTCAAAGGCTTGGTAAGGACTTATGCTGGGATGTGCAGAACCTAGTTTTCTTGGATTTTCCTTTGTTGCAAAATAGTATGCTGCTTGATAAGTAAGTGTTTGTAAGTTTGCATCGAGCATTGAAATATCGATATATTCACCTTTCCCTGTTCTTAATCTTCTGTATAAAGCAGCAATGATTGCAATCGTTGCAAACATAGCAGTTGTTAAATCTGCAATCGCTACACTGAATTTAACAGGAGGCCTTCCTTCCTCTCCTGTGACGCTCATATGCCCACTTGTTGCAAGGATTGTTAAATCATATGCAGGAAGATCTCTCCAAGGACCGTATTGACCATATCCTGATATGCTACAGTAAACTATAGATTCATTCAATTTTGAAACTTCTTTATAATCAAACCCAAGCTTTTCCATTACTCCTGGTCTAAAATTTTCAACAAGGACATCACTTACTGCAATTAGCTTTCTAAGTATTTCCTTTCCTTCCTCCTTCTTCAAATCAACTGCAACGCTATATTTGTTTCTGTTCATACTTAAAAAATAAGAAGACATTCCATTCATGAATGGAACCCATTTTCTAGCCTGATCTCCATGCAAAGGCTCAACTTTTATTACTTCGGCACCTAAATCTGAAAGAAGCATTGTAGCAAATGGTCCTGCAGCTGCTTGTGTAAGATCAACAATAATTATTCCTTCTAAAGGTTCACCAGCCATTTTTATTTCTTATTCAAGAATTTTAAAATTCTTTTCTTTGTATCTTCCATCTCACATATTTCAGCATATCTTTCAGCTTCCATTTCAATCAACGATTCAATGTTTTCTAAATTAAAGGATGAATTGATTGATTCCTTCAGATGCTTAATAACCTTTGAGTCAAAGGAAGAAATCAACCCTTCAATTTCTTCAATCCTTTTTTCCAATTCATTATCATCATAAACTTCCTGAACAATTCCAATTTGCTTTGCTCTTTCTGGATCTAGAATTAAAGAACATAATATTAGATAAATTGCATTGCTTCTACCTACAATTCTAGGAAGCATCACACTACCTCCAGCTGCACCAATTAAGTTGTATCTTAGACCAGGATAGCCGATTTTACTCTTCTTCGAAGCAATCCTTATATCACAAAATAATGAAATTTCAAATCCTGCACCTAATGCGTATCCTTCATATACTGCAACAAAAATTTTATCTGAATTAATTATAGATTTAACGATTTTATTCAAATTTCTGTGAAAATTCAAAGCATCTTCCTTTTTAAATTTGTAAATTTCGTTCAAGTCGCCACCAGCACAAAAGTTTCCATTCTTTCCTCTTAAAATTACGCCTTTTACTCTGATTTCTTTTCCAAGATTTTCAAAGAAATCCAGAATCTCATTGAGCATCTCACTGTTTATAGCATTCAACTTTTCGGGTCTGTTGAAATAGAGTTCAAGGATTTCTTTTTTGTCAATTATTTGGATATTCGAATAGTTAAAATTTCCCATAATGATTAATAATCTTTAGATTTTTCTAATAAATTGAAATGTTAATTTTGAGTAGTAAAGATATAGAAAGTATTTTCGATTTCAAAAAAGCAATTGAAGCTTTAAAAGAAGCTTTTGTAAGCTATTCAAAAGCAGAAGCAATGAATCCTTTTAGAAGCACGCTTAAAATAGATGAGGAAAATCAATTTCTTTTTATGCCTTCTTACATGAAAGGAATTGAAAAGATGTCGATTAAAATCGTTTCATATTTTTCAAAAAATTTAAGGATTGGATTGCCTCTAATATTCGGCAGCGTTTTGCTCTTTGATGGTAAAAATGGGAGATTAGAAGCTTTGTTGGAAGGGACTATTATTACAAAATTAAGAACGGCTTCCGTATCAGCCTTGGCAACGGAATATTTAGCAAGAAAAGATTCAGAAATTTTAGGAATATTTGGAAGCGGAGCACAAGCTGAATCGCATGCATTAGCAATAACTAATGTTAGAGAAATTAAAAGAATTAAAGTTTATTCAAGAAATGAAAAAAGAGCAAAGAAATTTTGCGAAATCATTGAAAAATCCCTATCGATTAAGACGGAATATGCTTCGCCAAACGAGGTTGCGAGTTGCGATATAATTGTAACAGCAACAACATCTCCTGTTCCAGTATTCGATGGTAAACTTTTAAGAAAAGGAGCTCATATCAATGCAATAGGTTCATTTAGACCTGAAACAAGGGAGATCGATGATGATGCCATTATAAGGTGCAATAAAATCGTGGTTGAGTCAAGAGAGGCTGCTCTTTTTGAGGCTGGAGATTTAATTATCCCGATTAAAAAAGGATTGTTAAATGAAAATTCAATTATCGAAATTGGAGAGATTTTAACAGGTAAGAAAAAGGGGAGAGAAAATGCGGATGAAATAACATTGTTCAAATCTGTTGGACTGGCCATAGAAGATTTAGCTATCGCAAATTACTTGTATAACGAGGCTATTCGAAAGAATATAGGAAAAAATGTAGATATTTTTTTACTATGAGAAATTTGGATAACGAGATAAAAGATAAGGAAGAAACGATAAAACGCCTAGAAAAATTGTTGAAGGAAATAGAAAAGGACCTTCAGACTATATATAAGCTTGAAGAGGAAGCCGAATTATGCATGAAGAAATTGAATCTTTGAGAAAGCTTGCAAAACTGAGTTCTAAAGAAGCTTCATTAAGATTAAAAATATATGAAAAATTCATGGAAGCGAGAAATGAAGTTATAAGATTAGGAGGAATGATCGCTTTTTGTGAAAGAATAGAGCCTGAGAAAGCTAAAAAATTAAGGGAAACTTATCTAATTTTGTTTGAAAAATATGTAGCTAAAAAGGAATATTAATCATAAGAAACAATTTTGAAACTCAGAAGAGGATTGAA
>Ga0208548_100045_pt1 | contig 63593 bp, 63 predicted proteins | sample ECH_Chost_MetaG_FD_187133 | JGI IMG/M metagenome (GOLD analysis project Ga0208548, IMG submission 187133) | Hot spring microbial mat communities from Yellowstone National Park, Wyoming, USA - ECH_C host_MetaG (SPAdes) (version 2) | ecosystem: Environmental > Aquatic > Thermal springs > Hot... | reverse complement strand
TTTTTTAAAGCTCATGCTTTAAAGCGCATGATTTTAGAGGCCGAGATCACACCAGCGCTTTCTCCACGCCAGTTCTTGGAGATTTCTAGACTGGTGGAAAAGCTTGGTTTTGATAGACTTGGGGTTTCGGATGTTTTGGGATATCCGGATAGCTTTGTTCTACAAGCGCTTTCGCTCAAAGTAACACGTAACATCAAGATTGGTAGTCTTGTTTCAAACCCGTTTACACGCCATCCAGCGCTTCTTGCGTCAAGCTTCGCGACGCTTGCAGAGCTTTCTGGTGACAGATGCTACTTGGGGCTTGGCGTTGGCGCATCACTAGAAAAAATAGGGATTAGAGCGCAAAAACCAGTGCGCGCCTTAAAAGAGGCCGTGCAAACGATCAGAGCGCTAATTAGCGGTAAAGAGGTGAACACCAAAGGTGTTTTTTCGTTTGAACGCTTTAAGCTTTTAAGACCAATTGGCACACCAGAAATCATTATCGGCACAAGAAGCCACAAAATCGCAAAACTTGCAGGCGAAATCGCTGATGGTGTTGTGCTAGGCGCAAGATTCACCTCAAAAGAGTATCTTTCCGAACTCTTAAAATGCGTCAAGATGGGCGCACGAAAAGCAAAAAGAAAGCCATCAGAGCTTTTTGTCGCGCCAAGACTTACGCTTTGTTGCTCAAAGGACGGGGAGCTTGCTCGAAAAAGTGTTAAGCCATACGTTGCGCACTATTACAGCGTTGTCGGAAGACTTAACCCAGAGTATGAGCAAAGCGTCGCTCAGAAGCTTGAGCGATTGCTCAAAAAAGTTGACGACTGGTACTTTTCTCCTAGCGCCATTTGGCCTCGTGAAATGTACGAGCTTGTGGACGAAGAAATGGTTGACAAGTTCGCGATTGCGGGAACGCCCGAGCAGTGTGCACAAAGGGTTTTACAAATATTAGAGAAAACAGAGTTTAACGGCGTGAGTTTTAACATAGCACCAGTTCGTCGTGGTGACTACTTTCTTGGTTTAAAAGAAACGCTTCTTTCAATAGGTGTTAAAACGCTTATACTTTGGCGCACGGTTTTAGGTTGATGGCCACAAAGGTCGCAATGATAGGCTGGGAGTACCCTCCGTTTACAGTGGGCGGGCTTGGAATTCACTGCGCCATGCTCACGCGCGAGCTTGTGAAAGGAGGTGTTGAAGTTGATTTTTACAAACCCAGAATCAACGGCTCGCCCACAGACACTCACGTCAACTTTCACGAGCTGATTCTTCAATCAAGCGTAGACCCTGTGACATATGATCTCAAAAACTTTTGGGGTGCAGTTGAAGAGTACAACCAAAAGCTTGTGAAAGCGTTCGACCCATCGGGCGTAAGCCTTATCCACTGTCACGATTGGATAGGCGCGCGTGCGGCGATAGCGCTTAGCAAAATTCACTCAATTCCTTTAGTTGTCACGGTTCACAGCACAGAGTTCGACCGCTCAGCTTTCTTTAATCCGCAGGAGTGGATAGCAAACATCGAGCGTTCAATGGTGCACGCCGCAAAAAGGGTGATCGTGGTGAGCGGTTGGACAAAGACGCTTGTTTGCGAAAAGTACGCAAGGTGTGACGGTGTGCACGTGGTTCACAACGGTTTTAACCCGCTTGGAGTTCACAAAACTGACTATGAAAGAAAGGGTAGAATAATCTTTCTTGGAAGGCTCACAAGCCAAAAAGGTCCGAGGTACTTGGTCGAGGCGGCTCGCGTCGCCTTAAAAGTTATTGAGTTCGAAGTTGTGTTTGCGGGTTCTGGCGATTCGGAAGCGGAAATAAGGAGGATTTCACAAGATTTGGGAATACAGCAAAGCGTTAAGCTTCTTGGAAGGGTTTCAGACAAAGAAATGAAAAAGTGGATTGTGGAAAGCGACGCCTACGTTTTACCAGCGGTGAGCGAGCCTTTTGGAATGACGGTTTTAGAGGCGATGAGCGCGGGTTTGCCCACGATAATTTCGAAAACCACAGGCGTTGGGGAAGCTTTGACTCAAGTTCTAAAATTTGACTTTTGGGACACGCTTGAGCTTGCGGATTTGATGCTCGCGATTGAGCTCAGGGAACCGCTCAGAAAAACGCTTGGAATCGAAGGCAAAGAGGAGACAAAGAAGTTTAGCTGGGAAAAGTGCGCGCAAAACACGCTTGAAGTGTACAAGAGGGCGTTGAGCGATGGTTGAACACGTTTTGCTGTGCTTCGAAGTTCACCAGCCAAAGAGGCTTGCGCGCACAAGAGTGTTTGACAAATCGGTGAGCTTCTGGAGTGAAGAGGACAGAAGAATTCTCGATAGAGTGTCAAAAAGGTGTTACACACAAGCGAACAAACTGCTTTACGAAACGCAGGAGCTAAAAGCGGGGCTATCGATAAGCGGAGTGTTGCTCGAGCAACTCATGGAACAAGCGCGATGGGACGTGATAGAAGGCTTTAGAAAGCTGTTTTCAACGGGTAGGTTTGAACCGATCGCGGAAACCTACTATCACTCGCTTGCGTCTTTGGTGGACACTAGCGAGCTATTTGAACAGGTGGGAATGCAGCGCGAGCTGATCAAAAGGCTGTTTGACACAACACCCACATGCTTTACGAACACCGAGCTCATCTTCTCTCGCTCGGTTGCAAGGAAGGTGAGGGAGCTTGGTTTTAAAGCTACGTTCGCCGAGGGTTGCGCCGCGCTTTTGGGAAACAAATCACCAAACGAGGTTTACAGGGTGGACGGCGTGAAAGTTTTCACAAGAAACAACAGCCTAAGCGACGACATCGGTTTTAGGTTTTCAGACAGAAGCTGGTCTGAATATCCGCTTTCCGCTGAAAAATGGGCGCGCTGGATTTCGAAATCACAAGGTTCGCTACTCACTGTGTACATCGATTACGAAACCTTTGGCGAGCATCACGACGCATCAAGCGGAATATTCGAGTTCTTGGCGCGCGTTGGAAAGGAGCTCAACGCAAATGGTGTTGAGCTTCTCACACCCTCAGAAGCGGCGTGTCTAGAAAGCAAAGACAGCTTGCTCGCCGAAAGTTTTACTTCTTGGGCGGATGTGGAAAAGGACCTTTCGGCTTGGCTTGGAAACAGCATACAAAAACACGCTTTTCAAGAGATTTACTCTCTAGAAGAGGCTGTGAAAAACCAAGCCGATCCTGAGATTTTGAGAACTTGGAGGGTTCTTACAGAATCTGACCACTTGTACTACTGTTCGACAAAGAAGGCGGCTTCAGGTGAAGTTCACCTTTACTTCAATCCTTACAAAAGCCCGTATATAGCGTACATAAATCTTGTGAACGCGGTTAGCATCATAGCAAGAGAGCTAGGATTCTAAGCAGTTAAAGCGCTCAAAAAAAGAAGCGCAAAGTACAGCGCAAACGCGCAAAGCACTGCGGCAGAAGCGTAGCTAATCACTTTAAACGCTTTCACAAGCCTTTCTCGGTATAGAGAAACCATGCTTGTAAATCCCAAAACCCAGCTTAAGATTCCGCTGAAAAAACCGAGCGCAAACTCAACCCCGAAAATCGACGCAAGAGGTAAACCCACGGTTGTCCACCAGCCAATTTGTAGCGGATTTGTGAGTCCAACGCCAAGCCCCTTTATGTACTTCACACCTTTGACTTGTTTTTCACTTTGCTTTGCGTTTGCGCCTTTCACAAGAAGAAAGGAAAGATAAAGCAAAACGGCGCATCCGATAGGATAAAGCAAAAAGATGATTTTTGAGTTTAACACGCTGCTTCTTAGGGTGGAGACAAGCGCGTAAAAAATCGCGTCAGCGGAAAGCGCACCAAGCCCTATCGAGAAAGCCGACCACCGTGAGTTTCTCACCGCTTCGCTGAACATTAGCATGTTTATGGGACCTGGGGGTGCGGCAAGAGAAACCCCGAGCGCATAAGCCACTCCAAACCCTGAAAGGTTCAAAGCTACTCACCGAGTATCACGAGCGTGAACTTTCTTCTTTTGCTCTTACCAGCGTGGTCTACCGCGTAAACTCTTAAATCTGACAAAAGAGCTTTTCCCGTAAAAAAGGAATCACAAGCTCGTTTCTTGCAATATCAGGAGTGCTCTCAACAGCTTTACAAAGCAAAACGGAGCAATCGGTGTAGCCGCAGTGCAGCACGAGTAACCCATTTGTGAAACCAGAACTCTTTAAAAAATAGTTTAGCGTTTGTGTGAGATCTTTCGAACCTTTGACTTGTGCGTAAAAAGTGTAAAACTTTAGGCGCACTCGTTACACCATTTACGCATTAGTCATAGCTTCTTTTATACTTTCGTACCCCTTTCTTTCGATTTCTTCCGCAAGCGAATAGTCGCCCGACTTTACGATTCTTCCGTCAACGAGAATGTGCACAACGTCCGGTCTTACGTACTTTAGTATTCTCTGGTAGTGGGTGATCAGTATGAACGCGATTTCAGGTCCCCTCATCGAGTTTATCGCTTCGGACACAACTTTCAGCGCGTCAACGTCAAGGCCTGAGTCAGTCTCATCGAGAACCGCAAATTTCGGTCTTGAAACCATGAGCTGCACGATCTCTGCCCTCTTTTTCTCTCCCCCCGAGAATCCTTCGTTTAGCGAGCGCGAAAGAAAGCTTTCGTCAAACCCAAGCCTTGCGAGATTTTGCTTTACCTGAGAGTAAAACTGGCTTAATGGTGTTTTGTCCCCTCTCACTTCGGTTGCTAGCGTTCTAAGAAAGCTTCCAAACCTTAAGCCGGGAACTTCCACGGGGTACTGGAAACCGAGAAACAGTCCGAGTTTTGCCCTCTGATCTGTGCGTAGCGCCAAAATGCTTTGACCGTCTAAAAGAATGTCGCCCTGTGTCACCTTGTAACGTGGGTGCGCCATCAAAACGTAGGCGAGGCTCGTTTTTCCTGAACCATTTGGTCCCATGATGGCGTGAACTTCGCCCTGCTTTACCTCCAAATTCAAACCCTTTAACACTTCTTTGTCTTCGACCTTTGCGTGAAGGTCAACGATCTTTAAAACCGAAACCATTTTTCTTACACCTCAAAACGCTTTTCACTTAATTTAAGCCTTTTGACATAAGTCATATTTCGTCACTTCTTTTCCACGGTTGTGCGGTACTTGTAGTGTGTGCCAAATATGTCGCTTATCGGCGAGACCTTGCCAAACTGTAGCGCCCATTCGAAAATGTCCTCTTCCACTTTTGGCGGTTCTCCTACACTTCCTCTCCACTTGTGTTCAACGAGAGAGCGAATCTTCATCCTGAGAGAAGGAGAGGGTATTCTCTCCACCGCTTTTTCGAAAAACGCGAGAATGATCAGCCTTTTAGAAGTCTCTTCGTCCAATCCCTTTGTTCCAAGATAGAACACTTTTTCTTCGTCTATTTGCTCCACCGCCGCAGAGTGCGTCGCCTTGACGTCGTTGTTGTCGATTTCTAGTGTAGGGATTGCGTCGGCGACGGCGTTTCGGCTCAAAAGCATCGAGTGGATAGAAAGAAACGCGCTACTTTTCTTTGCGTTTTCGGTGATCTTTACAACACCTCTGCTCAAAGCGCGTGCGCTGTCTTTTAGCGCCGCCTTTACGTAAACCGCACCCGTTGAATTGGTACTCACAAACGTTATATCAGACGCCATGTCGAACCTTTGGTCGCCATCTCCGAACAGCACCTCGATGTCATCGGCGCTACCCCCTTGGCCGGCCATGATGTTTTCAAGTCTTCCTCTTGTGAACGCAGAGCCCATGTAAGCAAAAGTCCAGTTCATCGTGGAATCCCTTCCAACACGCGCCTTTTTGTTCGAAAAGCTTCGAACATCTTTTGAAAAGCCATTAAAACTCGAAAAAGCAAGCCTTGACGCGTCCTCTAGCTGTATGTCGGTGAGCACAGAAACGAGAGGCTTTCCTGTGTCTTTGGAAATCGAATACCCTTCTTCCACGACCGCAGCAAAAGAGTTTGGCTCAAGGTAAATGATGGTTTGCGAAACCATTGCGCTGTTTGTTCCGTCTGTTAAATACACTAGGCTAATAGGCTCTTCAAGAGTGGTGTTTCTTGGAACGTAAACAAAAACTCCCGTGTCAAAAAGCGCGTTTGCAAAAGCCGCAAACTTATCGCTTTCCGATTTTACAACCTTGTTCAGAAAAACCCTTTTAAAAAGCTCTTGGTGTCTTTCTAAAGCTTCTTGTATTGTTTCTATTATAACGCCCTTTTCAAGTAGCTCCTGAGGCACTCTTAAGACATTTCCGCCAGCCTGAACCACAAAGTTCGGGTTTCCGAGTTCTTCAAAAGTTGGCGTGACGCTGGATTTTCTGCTTGTCCTCAAGTATTCGTAAGAGTCCAAAGAAACGCCGCTCAAATCCGCGTACTTTTGAAACAGAGGAGATATTTCGGGTTGTAGCTTTCTAAAGAGCTCAAAAGATTTCAGCCTGGACTCTAGCAACCACTCGGGCTCGTTCATTTCTTTTGAGTAGCGCCTTATATCGTCTTCGTTTAGCTTTGGCAACCTCAAGTCTGTCTTCTGTAAAACGCTCATGGACAAAGTGTGCCACCAGAGTTTTTACCCAACTGCGTTGGTCATTTCCATGTTGATGAGCTTGTTAAGCTCAACCACAAACTCAAGAGGAAGCTCTCTTGTGAATTCGTCTATAAAGCCCATCACAATCATTGTGAGCGCCTTGGATTCTGTGAGTCCACGGCTCATGAGGTAGAATATCTGCTCTTCACTGATCTTGCCAACCGTGGCTTCATGTGTCACCGAGGCTGTGCTTTCATAAATTTCGTTGTAAGGATATGTGTCAGTCTTCGACTTTTCGTCAAGTAGTAGTGCGTCACACCTTACGCTTGACTTTGCGTTTGTCGCGCCCTTTGCCACCCTAAGGAGCCCGCGATACGTCGTTCTTCCACCGTTAAACGAAATCGACTTTGAAGTTATCCTTGACGTGGTGTTCGGAGCAAGGTGAATCACTTTGCCTCCAGCGTCTTGGTGCTGACCCTTTCCCGCTATTGCGACCGAAATGATTTCCGCACGAGCGTTTGGCCCGACAAGATAAACCGAAGGATACTTCATCGTGACCTTGCTACCTATGTTCGCATCGACCCACTGAACCGTGGCGTTTCTGTACGCATAAGCCCTTTTTGTGACAAGGTTGTAAACGTCGCTAGACCAGTTTTGAATCGTGGTGTACCTTACGTGAGAGCCCTCTTTTGCGATTATTTCGACCACCGCGGCGTGAAGCGAATCGGTGGAGTAAATTGGCGCGGTGCAACCCTCCATATAGTGCACTTTTGACCCTTCTTCCGCGATAATCAGCGTGCGCTCAAACTGGCCCATGTTGCTCGCGTTTATCCTGAAGTACGCCTGTAACGGTATGTCCACTTCGACACCCTTTGGCACGTAAACAAAGCTTCCGCCACTCCAAACTGCGGTGTTTAGAGCGGCAAACTTGTTGTCTTCTGGTGGAACGATCGTGCCAAAGTACTTTTTCACGATTTCCGGATACTCCTTTACTGCGGTGTCCATGTCCACGAATATCACGCCCTGTTTTGCGAGGTCTTCTCTGATGCTGTGGTACACCGCCTCAGAATCGTACTGAGCGCCAACACCCGCAAGAAACTTCCTTTCGGCTTCTGGTATTCCAAGTCTTTCAAAGGTTTCTCGAATCTCCTTTGGTAGCTCATCCCAGCTTCTTCCCTTCTTTTCTGTTGGCTTTACGTAGTACCTTATTTCGTCAAAGTTTATCTTGGAAAGATCCGCACCCCAAGTAGGAAGAGGCTTGCTCAAAAACACTTCAAGCGCGTGAAGTCTTATCTTTCTCATCCACTCTGGCTCGTTCTTCATCGCGGATATTTCTTCGACCACTTTTCTTGTCAAACCCTTTTCGGCCACATAAACGTATTTTGTGTCCTGTTTGAAATCGTACTTGCTGTAATCAATATTGATCAACGGAATAGTTGAATCCATTTTTCCACCTAGATGATATCACCTCATCACTATTTAAGCATTATGACATAAGTCATGATGCGATGGACACCTTAAATGGCCCAGATGAAAGCGTAGCAAGAAGGCTTTCGATTTGCTCAAAAGGCTGGTGAATTTCCACGTTGATCACACGCTTTGGCACGACTATCGTTAATGAGCAAACAGTTGTGTCTTCTTGTGTGACCGCGCGCTTTCCGTATTGTGTGACAAGCTCGATAAGTAGCTCATCGAGGTACTCGCTTTCCAAGTTTGGTAGCAACTCAGAAAGCAGCTTTTGAACGTGCACTAGCTCAACACAAAACACGCTCACTCTACCACCAAATAGCGTGGTTATGTTGACGCACTCGGCCATTTTGCACTAAAACGGACACACAAATATAGAGTTACCGAAAAACCCTTTAATTTTCGTGCAATCACACAAATTCATGAAAGTAGCGCTGATAGGCCACTTTGGTGTGGGAAAAGACACCGCAAGCGAATACCTAAAGGAAAAGCACAACTTTGAGGTTGTATCGATTTACCAGCCGCTTAGAAAGCTCGCCTTGGAAATTTTTGGCACGCAGAAAAGGCAAGAGCTCAACAAACTTGGATTTGCGCTTTCTTCAGCTTTTGGAAATGACATATTCATTTGGTGGTGCTCAAAACAAATCACGCAAAACAAGCACTATGTGATCAAGGACGCGCGCTTTAAAAACGAGATAGAGTGGCTTTCAAGCGTTTGCGACGCGCTGATTTATTTGCACGCAAAACCAGAAGTCGTTTTTGAGAGGATAAAAATCAGAGGAAGAGAAGGTGACCCGAAAACGCTTGAGGAGCTAAAGACGCTTTGGGAGGAGGAAGGGGAGATTGAAAGCGCAAAGCACTTGGCCAATTTTGTGCTGGACAACAATGGTGAGAAGCAAAAGCTTTTTTGTGAATTGGACAAAATACTTGAGAGGTTCGAGAAGTGAAGAATCGATGAAGATTTTGTACGAAGTCACACCCCCTTCAAAAAGGGCGACGCGGCACGAACTCGATTACGTAGTAAAAAACGCAAGCTCTTGTGGTGCGAACGAAGTAGACGTCACAGATTCTCCAACTGGTGAGTCTCACAGCTCATCGGTTGCGGCGTGCGTTTACATAAAAACGAAATACTCGCTTCCTGTGATGTGCCACATAAGAACACGAGATATCACGCTCAACGCGCTACGCGCTATGGTAAGAGCGTGTGCGGTTTGGGAAATAGAACACATTTTGCTTGTAATGGGAGAAGGAGGTGAAAACACTGGGCTCACCCCCACTCACGCTCTCAGAGTGATAAGAGAAGAAAAGTTGCTAGAAGGTTCGACGACAAAAGTGGGTTTCGTTTTACAAAAAGGTAAAAGCGTCGAAAAAAAGATACGCGCCAAGCCAGACTTCTTGTACACTTCGCCTCTCACTTCAGTTGAGGAGCTTGAGTGGGCGGTAGAGCTTTCACGCTCTCAAAACTTTGAGCTTTTTCCTTCGTTGATCGTGCCAAGCAAAAAGAACGAGGTGATTCTAAAAAGAATTGGACTTCAAGCGCTGAGCGCTGAGCGCGCGTTAACGCTTGCCACACACGCGCTCAGACTCACCTCAAACCTTGTGGTGATTAGCCCAGCAGACCCAGACGAAGGGTTTTCGTTTTTAAAAAGGCTAAACAGAAACGGTTTATAGTGGGTTTGCGAATCAATATATTGAACAAAGTTGACAGACCCGCTTTCCGCAAAGGAGCTAGTGGAAAAGACCTACCTTTACGTGGACAGGGTGGCAAAGGAGTGTAAAAAGACGCTTCTTACCAAAATCACAACGGAAAAGAAGGCGCTTAGAAAAAACGAGCTTTCAAGCTTTGTGGGAAGCGAAATTGAAAAGTGGTTTGCGCAAAGGGACAAATCGCTCAACATAAAGTGGGACAGGTCGAGCTTTGTGCTCGACCCAAAAAACAGATTTCACTTGGTTTTTCGCGGTGCAAACAAGGACGCAAAGTTTGAGTTAAGCTGTGACGGAGAAGTGTTTGCAGACCCGTTTAATCCCGAAAGGGTGTTTATAAAAAGCCTTGATTTAAAGGCTGAGCGCACAAAGTTTCAAAGGGCTTGAGCTCGTGTGTAGTGCTCAAAAAGCTTCTTGTAAAGCGCTTCGAACTGCTCGGAAAGCACTTGGTCTTTTTCCAATTTGGGTGCGACGGAGCGCACTCTTTCGTAAAGCGCTCTAGAGTTTCCACCAAGCTTTTGTTCGATTGAGGCTAAATCCACCGCTTGCGAGGCGCACAGAGCCTCTATTGCGCAGATTCTCCACAGATTTTCGATCGCTTTTAGCGCTTTTTTGCCAGCGAGAAGTCCCATGCTCGCATGGTCTTCTTGACCGTTTGACACGATCGCGGTGTCCACGCTCGCGGGATGACAAAGCACGCGGTTCTCTGAAACCAAAGAAGCGGCCGTGTACTGTGCAAGCATATAACCAGAGTTCAAACCACTTTGCGAAGTAAGGTAGGCGGGTAGACCACTAAACGCTGGGTTGAGAAGTCTTTCAAGTCTTCTCTCACAAAGCGCACCGAGAGGCGTGAGCGATATCGGTAAAAGGTCGAGTAGCATCGCAATCGGCTGGGCGTGAAAGTTGCCGCCGCTCAGAATCAGCTCTTCTTCTGGTACAATCAAAGGATTGTCGCTCACCGAGTTTATCTCGATGCTCAGCAGCCGCTCGCAAAACTCGAGCGACTCAAGCGCGGCTCCGTGAACTTGAGGGATGCAACGGATGCTATAAGCCTCTTGAACTCTCTTATTTCTTCCTATTGCCTTACTGTCTTGCAACTTTCTTCTCATGTTTTGAGCGACCGCGACTTGCCCAGGTATTGGTCTTAGTGCGTGTATCCATTCGTTGAGCCATTCGGTCGATGCGCCAAGCGCTTCGATTGTAAGACAAGCCACGTCTTCAAGAGCGCTGAGAAGCGCCTTTGCGCGAATAACACAAAGGCACGCGGTCGCTACGGTCATTTGCGTTCCGTTCACAAGCGCAAGCCCTTCCTTTGGCGCGGGTTTAAAAGCGTTGAGCGCTTCGCGCTCAAGCGCAACACGTGACGGAACGATTTCTTCCTTGTGATACACATATCCCTCGCCCATCATGGCAAGCGCGATGTGCGCAAGCTGCGCTAAGTCACCGCTTGCGCCAAGCGAGCCAGTTTCAGGCACAACTGGCGTGATTTCGCGGTTGAGAAACTCTTCAAGAAGCCTTAGTGTGGCAACTCTTACCCCTGAATACCCCTTTGCGAGCGTGTTGAGTCTGAGTAGCATCGCCGCTCTCACAACCTCCTTTGGTAGCGGCGAGCCCACAGCAGCCGAATGGCTTCTTATCATGTTTTCTTGTAGTTGAGATGCGTCAGAATCGGAAATTCTGGTTGTAGCCAAAGAGCCAAAACCTGTGTTCACACCGTAAATTGTCTTGTTTTTCAAAGCTTTTAAAAGGTAGTCGTGACACTTTTCAACTTTTTCAAGCGCGTTTTGCTCGACGACAACCTTTACTCCAAAGCAGGCCACTTTGTACACTTGTTGAACAGTAAGGCTATTACCGTCTAAAAAAACTGTGTCTTTCAAGTTCGCTCTAGTGTGATTTGCGAACGTTTTTAAAGAGCTTATCGCAAGAGGTTTGTAGGTGTTCAGTTTGGTATTTATTAACGTGGTATGAGGCTTTTTAAAAAGCTTCCAATTTTGTGTAAGAGCTAAATTTGCTCCGCAAAACCCTTTTATTGGCAGTTGAAATAAAATATGGATGGGCGCAGTTATACTCAAATATTCACACGGTATGCTCATAATAAAAGGTGAAGTTCCGCCTTTCGCTTTTGCGAAATACGATCAAAAGACACAATCTTTTCGCTGTGAAGCGATATACTATAGAAGCGTAAAAGAAACTTTAGAAGCAAAAGGTTTTGAAGTTTTGGACGAAGCGCTTGAGAGACAAAGCTTTAAAAGCTTTACCCACACGATTAAGCTCAGAGAGTATCAGGAAGAGGCTTACATAAGGTGGATCGGTGCGGGAAAGCGCGGCGTGATAGTGTTTCCAACGGGCGCAGGAAAAACAGCGGTCGCAATTCACGCAATCTCGGAGCTTTCAAAGCCAACGCTTGTCGTGGTTCCTACACTTGATCTTGTGTCCCAGTGGGAAGGTTTGCTCAAAAGCTTTGGTGCCGAAGTGAGCGTTTTAGGCGGGGGAAGAAAAGAGGTCGGCTCGCTCACCGTGACCACCTACGACTCCGCGTCGATACACTATGAAGAGCTTGGAAACAAATTCGAACTACTCGTTTTTGACGAAGTTCACCATCTTCCTGCGCCAGTGTTTAGCAGAATTGCGCTCGGCTCTCTTGCGCCTTACAGAATGGGCTTAACGGCCACACCCGAAAGAGAAGACGGGCTTCATTCGCTTTTACCCTTTCTTGTCGGACCGGTTGTTCACTCAGCTTCACACGAAGAGCTTGCGGGAAAGTACCTTTCTGAATACGAAACAGAAGTTGTCAAGGTCAAGCTCTCTCAAAAGGAAAGGGAGCAGTACGACGCGCTTATGGAGGTCTACCGCTCAACGCTAAAAAAGTACAACATTAGATTGCGAAGTCCAGCGGAATTTCAGAGGCTTGTTGTGCTTAGCGGAACAAACCGAGAAATAAGAAAGGCTTTGCTCGCTCGAACTGAAGCGCAAAAGATCGCGTTCAACGCAAGCGGAAAGATTGAAGTTTTGCGCGCACTTTTAGAAAGGTTTAGAGGGGAAAAAGTGATCGTGTTTACGCAGTTCAACGAGCTGGTTGAGCGCATAAGCCGCGAGTTTCTTATTCCTTCGATCACCCACTCAACACCAAAAGATGAAAGAGAGGAGATTTTACGAAGATTTAAAGAAGGCGTTTATCGTTGCATCGTGACGTCCAAAGTTCTTGACGAAGGCGTTGACGTTCCAGACGCATCGGTTGGAATAATTCTGAGCGGAACTGGTAGCAAAAGAGAGTACGTTCAAAGGCTTGGGCGCTTACTAAGAAAGAAAGACGGAAAAGTGGCGCGCTTGATCGAGGTTGTGAGCTCTGGGACGCTCGAAGTGAGCACCGCAAGTAGAAGGAGAAGGGTGGGTTAAAGTGCTACCTTCAAACCTTTTGGCCTTAAGGCGCTATCGAGCGTCTGTAGAACCTGTGTACTCTAACTACAAAAAGGAACATCTGGCGCTTGCACAGCTGATAATAGACACAATAAAGCAGCACACAGGCGAAAAAAGAAAGAATTTGGAGCGTGCGCTTGAAAGCTTAGAGGAGCTTGAGTTCAACTTCAAATTTGTGCGCGGACTTTGCACACTTGCGCTTAGACACTGCGAGTTCAAGGTTAAGGAGGGGCTTCCGCTCAAACCTGTGGATATCAGAAGAATCGCGTTTGAAAGAGCAAGCCCGTTTGCGCTTGACTCTCACGAAAGAAGCGAGATTTTGCAGCAAATCGCAAAAGAGCTTGGAGTTGACGAACAAACAGTCGAGGAAAACCTGTGGGCGGATAGGGAAGGTGAGGAAATTCTTGCACACTTCGATGAGCCCACTCCCACTTCACTACTTATTGAGTACAACTTAGAGCTCACGGAGACGCTACTTTTTCGCTCAAAAAAGATTCAGCTTTTTGAGCTCAGCGACTGGAAAAAGGCGCTTTGGCTTGTCAAAAAGAGGGGGCTTATGTACACCGCTCAGGTTGTCGAAGGTTCTCCAGTTTTGCTTGTCGAAGGCCCAGTTACGCTCACAAATTCTCAAGGCGTTTACGGCGAGCTTTTTGTGGACTTGTTCAGAGACTTGCTACACCTAGGCTTTTGGCGACTTAAGGCTGAAATCGCGACAACTAGCACAGTAAGCTACACCTTTGAGTTTGACAGCACCAAAGCAAAGATCCTTGGGTTTTCGAAAGCGCCGCTCAAGCCCAAGCGACCAGAGTTTGACAGCGAAATCGAAAAAAGGTTTTACTACGCCTTTGACTCACTAAACACGGGATGGAACCTTACAAGAGAAGGAGAGCCGCTTATCGCCGAGGACTCGATCTTTCTTCCAGACTTTGTTTTGGAAAAGCAGGGTTTCAAGGTTTACGTGGAAATCATGGGCTTTTGGACTAAGGAGTACTTAGAAAAAAAGCTCAAAAAGCTATCCGCTTTGCGTGAGCTTCCGATAATCGTTTTTGCGAATAGAAAATTCAGCGCGTCACGCGCGATGACAGAAGTTCAGGGTGTGCTCTTCTTCGACAAAGAGCTACCCCTTGGAAAGCTTTTGGAAAGGCTTAGGCTTTACGAAAAAGCTTTACCAAAGGCGAAACTTGAATTTGAGCTGAGCGACGTGGTTGACATTGCAAACGCACCAAAGGAAAGAAAGGAAGAGCTCGTGCACAAGCTTCTTCAAGCGGATTACATTATAGTGGGCGACAAGGCGGTTTCAAAAACGCTTTTCGAAAACATCAAGCAAGCGCTACAAAAAGAGCAAACGCTTACGCTTCACAAAGCGCAGAGGATCTGCGACGAATGGGGAATTAGCGCAGCGGAGTTTCTGAAAGCCGCTGGTTACACGCTTAAGTGGAAAGGCCTTGACGAGTCTTCGATCATCGTGGAAGCGCCAAAAAACAGTTAAATACTACTGTGCATGTTCACAATTATGGGAACACGCTATACTGTCGATTTATACGAAGTCGGGCTTTCTGATGCCGAGCTTGTTGGTGGAAAAAACGCAAGTATTGGTGAGCTACTCAAAATTGGCGTCAACGCGCCCATCGGTTTTGCGATAACTGTCGAAGGCTACAAAAAGTTTTTTGAAACAGGGCTAAAGGCAAAAATCGCAGAAATCCTGGATAGCATGGATGTCGAAGACACGGACAGCGTCCAAAAGGCGTCCGCAAGAATCAGAAACCTTGTTGAAGAGGCGGCTTATCCGTTTGATTTGGAGCAGGAAATAAGGCTTGCGTATAGAAGGCTTGCGCAAAAACTTGGAAAAGAGGCGCCAGAAGTTGCCGTAAGAAGTAGCGCAACGATTGAGGATTTGCCAGATGCCAGCTTTGCAGGTCAACAAGACACTTACCTTTTCGTTTCTGGTGAAGACGATGTGCTAAAATTTGTAAAAAAGTGTTTTGGCTCTGTGTTTACTCCGCGCGCTATGGTTTACCGAAACAAAAAAGGGTTTGACCACCTTGCGGTAAAGCTTAGCGTGGGCGTGATGCAGATGATCAACAGCAAAGCATCTGGTGTGTGCTTCACGCTCGACCCAGTAAGCGGGGATGATTCGGTGATCGTGATAGAAGGCTCTTGGGGGATAGGTGAAGCGGTGGTTCAAGGAAGAGTTATGCCCGATAGATTTGTAGTCGAAAAGTCCACACTGAAGATCAGAGACAAGCAAATCTCAGACAAAGCGCTGATGACTGTGCGCGATCCCGCCGCAAAGTTTGGCACGTACTCTAAAGAAGTGCAGGTTCCAGAGGAGCTCAGAAGGGCGCAGTGCATATCCGATGAACAAATTCTTGAGCTAGCGCGTGTCGCACTAAAAATCGAAAGCCACTACAAAAAGCCGGTCGACATAGAGTGGGCGCTTGACGGCGACACAGGAAAAATATTCGTGGTGCAGGCGCGACCAGAAACCGTTTGGACGCCAAAAAGGAAAGTGGAAGCGGTAAAGAACAACGTGCTCGTAAAAGGGCTTGGCGCGTCACCAGGAAGAGCATCGGGTCAGGTGCAGGTGATACTTGACGTAAAGGACATCGCAAGCTTCAAAAAGGGTGGTGTTCTTGTGACAAAGATGACCACGCCTGATTGGCTACCAGCGATGAGCAAAGCGGCCGCGATCGTCACAGATAGCGGTGGAATGACCGCTCACGCCGCGATCGTTTCACGAGAGCTTGGAATACCATGCGTAGTTGGCACTGGAAACGCCACAAGCGTTTTGCGTAATGGCCAAGTGGTCACTGTTGACGGAAGCTTAGGCGTGGTGATAGAAGGAGAACTCAAAGAAAAGGAGAAAGAGAAAGAGGAGAAAGTCGCCGTAGCGGAGTACATCCCGCCCACGGCCACAAAGGTTTACATGAATCTGGGAGAACCCGCAAAGATTGAAGAGTACAAGGACTTGCCGTTTGACGGAATTGGGCTCATGCGCGTGGAGTTCATACTTGCGGACTGGATAGGCCAGCACCCGCTCGATTTGATCGAAAAGGGAGGGGAAGAAATATTTGTGGCAAAGCTTGCCGAAGGGATCGCAAAGGTCGCCCAGGCGATTTACCCAAGACCAGTCGTCGTAAGATTTAGCGACTTCAAAACGAACGAGTACAGATCGCTTAAGGGCGGCGAAAGGTTTGAGCCAGAAGAGTCAAATCCGATGCTTGGCTGGAGGGGGGTGTCTAGATACATCAGCAAGAACTATGAACCCGCTTTCAGACTTGAGTGTAGGGCGATAAAAAGGGTGAGAGAGGAGATGGGGCTTAAGAACGTTTGGGTTATGTTTCCGTTTGCGAGAACAACTTGGGAAGTCGAAAAAGCGCTAAAAATAATGAAGGAGGAAGGGCTGGAAAGGGGAAGAGATTTTAAGGTGTGGATCATGGCAGAGGTTCCTAGCGTGGTTTTACTCGCCGAAGAGTTTTCGAAACTGTGTGACGGGTTCAGCATAGGAAGTAACGACCTTACGCAGCTTGTGCTAGGCGCCGACCGGGACTCCGCGGTGCTTGCATCGCTAGGCTACTTCGATGAAAGGGATCCTGCGGTGAAAAAGGCGATGCAGATACTTATAGAAAAGGCGCACGAAAACGGTGTGAGTGTGAGCATATGCGGACAGGCGCCGTCGGTTTATCCAGAACTCACAGAGTTTCTCGTAAGAGTTGGCATTGACAGCGTGAGCGTGAACCCCGACGTGGTAAAGGCCACGAAAAAGCTCATCGCTTCGATAGAGCAAAAGCTGATTTTGGAAGGTTTAAGGGTGCTCAGCAAGCGCTCAAAGCTCGTAAACGAGTAGCGGAATGAGTAGCTCTTCTTGAGAAAGCCCACCGTGGTTTCCTATCATCGGCTTGTACTCAAAGGTTGGATATCTGTAAACGTATGAGTGCTGTTTGAAAGGAAGAACGAGTTTGTCACCAAGCCTTGAGGAAACACTTGGGCTTAACTCCTTTACGCCGAACAATCCGAGCTCTATCGCCTCTTTTTTGTCAAGAATCACGCTCGTTTCTGAGAATCTCTTTTGAATCACTTCGTTTGAGTGTTCGTTTTTAGGAAAAAGAAAAAGCGCCCTTGAGTCTCCAGTTGGCGGTATGGCTAAGTTGGAAAGAAGCTCGTAGTCAGAAGATAAGTCGTGGAAACAGCCTTCGGGTATGTTGACGTGCCCGTGGTCGGCTGTCACGATGAGCGTGGCACCAGCACCCGCGCACTTTTCAACCAGCTGAGAAAATAGCATGAAAAAGAACGCGGATATCTCCGCATCGTGTTCATCGCTCATAGGTCCGTACTTGTGCGATATCGTGTCCACGCCGCTCCAGTAAGCTGTGATAAAGCGTGGTTCCGAAGTCTTTTGTAATAGCTCTTTTCTTATGTTTACGAACATATCGGAAAGCTGGCTAAACTTGAACTTCTCCGCGCCGTTGTAAAGCGCTCTAGAAAGAACGGTGTTTGCGAGGTAATTAGGAGTGAAAACCTTTGACTTCACACCAAGCGAAGAAAGTTCTTGGTAAATCGTTTTTTGAGGGTACAAATAGCTTGCCTGCAAACCCGAGCTTTCGAAAGCGCCTTCACCCTTTTCTGACGCTGGGGAGAATGTTATGGTGTTCACAACCGCTCCAAGCTCCTTTACGAACATCGAAAAACCGATAATCCCGTGTTGCGCGGGTGGTAAACCCGTGTTAAAGCTTGTGAGAACTGTGCTTGTGGTCGAAGGAAAAACTGTTGTCATCGCTTCAAAAGTTTGAGCCTTTGAAAGCGCCGCGTCAACAATCGAAAGCCTCTTCCTCGCTTCTTTTAGTTGTAAGTAGCCCAAGCCGTCAACAATTATCACAACCATGGTGTTTTGTAGCTCTTTTGAAAAGTTCAACGCCATAGTTGCGCTTTTTGAGCCGTAATGTGTTAGAATCAAGCTTGTGAGATTTAGTATGCTCCTTCCATCGTAAGACGGAAGATAAAGCTCACCGAATTTTTTGGGCTCAAAGCCCATCTCTGAATCGCTCATAAAAAGCACCAGTGAAAGCGGTAAGAGGGATTTATGATTTACTTTCGGGTTTTAAGCCATCTAGGCTTTTGGGATAAGCGTTGAGAACACCGTTTTCCTCTTTAAAATCCCATTTTGTGATTTCAAGTGCGACATGACCAAGTGAAGATTTCGGGGCGATCACAAAAACGTAGGGACCTTCAACCGCGTGAACTTTTAGCCTTTCCACTCTGTTACCCTTATAGTGAACGATGATGTCTTTTCCTATGTGCTTTGCTAGCTCTGGTTTTCTTAGCACGTTCTTTACGCGAGAGCCATAATTGATCGAGGGAACGTATTTTTGAGACAATTCAAATACTTTTTTGTTTTACAAGATTTAATTTTTACTAAAGCGCCTTAAAGTTCTCGTACCAAATCACATACGACTTGAACATGTCTGGGGAAACGCTTGGCTTTCTTGTTTGAATCACGCGCTTAAAATCTTCCATCGTAATTTCCCTTGGTTTGGAGTCTGGTTTTAGTGCAGCACCGCTTTCGAAAAGCTCTCTTACGACGATTAGCTGCGCCGACTGGCAAACGTCCCTTATGTCGCTAGGGCTGTACCACTCGGTCATTCGCGCTAGCTCTTCTAAACTCACGTCGCTAGCAAGCCTTAGGTTTCTTGTGTAAAGCGCAAAAGTTTTCACTCTTGCTTCGAAATCTGGAAGGGGAACGAGAATCCTTTTTTGAAACCTTCTTATGAAAGGAGCGTCGAGCTGCCACGGTTTATTGGTCGCCGCAATCACGTACACGAGCGAAGAGCGACCTTTTTCGGAAAGTCCGTCCATTTCTTGAAGAAACTGGTTTCTCACCCTTACTTCACCGCCGACTTCGTTTGAGTGAGTGCCAAACAGCGCGTCCACTTCGTCGATAAAGATGATCACAGGTCCTTTTGTTGAGCGCGCTTGAGCGAAAACCCTTGCCACATTTTTTTCTGCTTCACCAAGCCATCTTGACATGATCGCAGCGGCGTCGATGTTTATGAACGTTGCGTCAATTTCTGACGCGGTGGCCGCTGCGAGTAGCGTTTTTCCGCAACCTGGCGGTCCAAACATGAGTATGCCACGCGGCCAGCCAAGCGGGAAAAGGTCTGGCCTTTTTGTGGGGTAAACGATGGACTCCTTGATTGCGCGCTTCGCGTCTTCAAGCCCGATCACTTCCTCCCACTTGACGTTTGGCTTTTCCTTGACCACAAGCTCTTCGTACTTTGCCTTTGCTTGCGACTGCCCATCTGATGGCAGTTGAGGCGCTGTGTCTTCTACAACCTCCCCTTTGAGCGCTTTGATTCTCGCCTGGTACATCGCAATTCTTTGAATGTAAACTTTGTTGAGCTCGTAATTAGGATAAAGGTTTATCAGCGTGTTTAAGGTTTCGATCGCTTGCTGGTAGCACGCGATCGCCCTTCCGCGAGCGCCAGCTCTATCCGCCTGAACCCCTTCGTTTGCGTACCTTATCGCCACCTTTTCAAGCTCACTTGCGGCTAGTGTGGTCACAAAAATCACACCCTTTTTTAAACGTACAACCCTTGTTCAGCTTTCTCCTGTGTTGTTATCCTTATTTTTCCTTGTTTTTCAAGAAGCTTGAGCGAGTTCAACACAACCTCTCTTTGCATATTGAGCTCTTTGCAACAGCGTGACACGTCGATCACCCCATGGTTTCTTTTCAAGTAATCGTAAACCGCATCAAGTGGATCTTTATCGCGATCGATGAGAGTCACGGTGAACGCGCCTTCTTGCTTTGCGTTGTACTCCTCTTCCTTTTGCACCTCATCAAACACTTCTGTTATGCTTTTTATCGACTCAATACCGTTTGCTTTTACGTATTCAAGTAGAGGTCTCAAATCTCCTTCGCTAAAGGTGTCGAGGCTTTCTTTTAACCTTTTTTCGGCAAGCTGCTGCGCTTCCTTTATTATCGCATCAACCGTGTCAGACGAAAGCGTCTCGGAGAAGTCGAGCAAGTTTGCGTCGGTAGTAGTTGACGCAAGAACCGACATAAGCGTATTGCTCACCGAGTCCAAGTTCGACGCGATTTCGGGAACCAAAGCGCCCACTTGGTGCTTCACTTTTACGAGCGCATGCGTCACAGGTTTGAGTATCGCTCCCGCGTCACCGAGTTCTTTCGCAGTGCCGATTCTCAGTTTTAGCGCCTCGACCACAAGCTCTGTTTGCTGCAGAATCGAAAGCGCCTTGTGTATTTCTACCACTTCAGACGCGTAAATCTTTGCGCGCGCTCTGTCCCTCCTTTTTATTAAAAGGGCGCAACTTCTTAAAAGCTCCGCTTCTCTTACTTGAAGGTTGTTGATTTTGAGTCGTAGCTTTGCTTGTTGCTCGCTCAAAAGGCGCATCGTGTCGTCGAGCTGCGCCTTAAGATCCTTTTTTCTGTGAACGATACCATCGAGATAAGAAGTTGCGCCCAAGTCGCCTTAACCTCCGCTTTCGCCACTCAAAATTTCAACTTTAAACACGTTTCTGTACTCAAGCTCTATCTTTGAAAGAACCTTCATTTCTGCTTCTAGGTCGCTCAACTCGACGTGTGCTGCGGTCAAACCGTCTTTTAAAATCTTGGACCATTTCTCAAACTCATCGTGTTTTATTTCACCAGTGCTTTTGGCTATGTTCAGCTCGACGAGACCGCGTTCCAGTATTTCAATTTCAAGCCTGAGCTTGTCCACCCTTCTTTGTGCTTGTTCTAGAAGAGGTCGAATGTACGAAACGAGCTGGTTGAATCTTGATTTGTGCTGAATGTGCGCCGCGGTAAGAACAGGTTCTTCTACGCTTGATGAGTCCGTTTCGCTTTCAAGCGCCTGAATTCTTGTGTAGAGCCAGAGAATCTTTTCTCTGGTTTCCACGAGCTCCGCTTTTATTTCAGACCTTACGACCACAAAGTTTTCGTTCGCGGTGACAACTCTACTCAAATCGTACTCTTCAAAGCCATAGCTCGTTTCGACGATTAGAGTGGCCGTGGGTTTTGAGCGAGACGGCGCTTCCGATTCAGGAAGGTAGTTCGCAAAACCTGCGACGCGACCTATGATTCTTCCGTATTCATCCTTTACCAGCTTGCCGAGATGTTTTGAAGGGTTAAAGCCCTCCTTCAAAGCATCTCCAGCGCCTGACAAGTGCGCTCACTACTGCTTTTGTGCCTGAGAACCTGAAAGTGGAAGGTCTGGAAATTCTTGTTTGAGCCTTGCTTCGGCTACAGCCGCAGCCTCTTCCATGATCTTCGCCGCGTCTTCGTTTCCTGTTTCAAAACTAATCGTGTAGTTACCCGTTTGACCAGCTTCAACAAGAATCGTGCTGAGCATCTGGCTTATTTCTCCCATTCCCTTTTCCGCTTCAGGCACAACTGAGCCGATGCTTCTACTTACGGTTGAAATCACCTTTATCGCTGGTGCAAGGTTGACCACTATGTCGCCCAAGTCTTCAACTGTACCAAGTCTTATCGCAATTGATTCAAGCGCAAGTCTGCTTTGCATGATGAGCTTTACCATTTTTCTAATTTCCGCTACTTCATTCGCGTAAATCGACGCACGCGCTTGGTCGTGCTTTTTTACCGCGTCGACCACTTTTTCGAACATAACCTTTTGTCTGTCGCTCAGCCTAGCGTGTATCTGGTCGAGCCTTTGTATCTGCATCTGCAAAGACCTTACTGCGCTTTCAAGTCTTGGTTTTAGCGGACCAGCTGGCTTTATTGCTTCCTTTATCTTTTCAGTGGTAGAGGGTTCTCTTTTGTCTTCCCAATTTGAAACAAAATCCCTGCTCACGAAGATCGCTTCAGCCACATGTAAATGCTTATAAGGTTATTGTGACAAATGATTTTGTCACGCTGGTTAAAGGAGATTGAGTGACACATGAAAAAACTTGATCCTAAAGAACTCGCCGAGTTTGGACTTAGCGAACACGAGTCGAGAATTTATTCGGCGCTTGTGGAACACGGACCTTGCACAATGGCCGAGTTGGCGCAAAGAGCGCTTGTTCCACGGACAAAGGTTTACCCGAACGTGAAAAAGCTTGTGAGCAAAGGGTTTGTCGAGTGTTTACCTGACAAACCCATGCGCTGTAGAGCGGTTTCGCCAGAAAAGGTTTTAAGACCGATACTCAAAGAAAAGCAAAACCAAGTTGAAGAAATGAACAAGTTACTTGATGCGTTAAACCAGCTTTTCAGCGAAAAAGCGGCGGAAAACATGGAAAGAAAGGAGTTTTGGGTTTTTTCGGATAAATCGAGCGCGTTAAACAGCCTCAAGAAAAACCTTTTAGACGCACGCGAAGAGATATTCGTGGTTTTGAACAAGTGGGGCACAAAGACACTAGTTGAGCTCAAAGAGGCGCTACGAAAGTGCGTAGACAAAAAGGTGAAGCTACAACTAATTGCGCCTTATACACTTGAAGATTTGGAAAAGATTCAGGACTTCAGGGATTTGGCTTCAATAAGACTTGTCCCGCAGGAGCTAAGCGATTTTGTGATGATCATAGACTCTAGCACACTTTTTCTGCTTTCTTCAACTCGTGTGACTCAAGGATATGGCGGATTTTCCTCACTTTTGGTGAACGACTCAAGACTCAGCGAAACTGTGAGAACTTTGCTCAACGCAACGCTTTGGGAACAAGGTTCGCCCATCGAAAGTGTGAAAAGCTTGCTTGGCGGCTCAGAAAGCGCGCTACGCGCGGTAAAAGCGGCCAATCCTTCGGTTTATGCCGATGCGGTGATCAGCGCCTTTGGACAGTGGATTCTTGACACTTACGGCGAAAAGAACGGGGAAAGGATCATCCGAAATATAGCGCTCAACGCCTTGAAAACCATAGAGGAGGAGGAAGGTCTCAAGCTTTCCGCAAGCTCTATAGAAGACGCGCTCAAAGCGATCACAGAACTCACCACGTTCAACGAAAAAGTGGAAGTGGACTTTGATTCAGAGGACCCAATGAACTATCTGAACTACGTGGTGTACAACGCGACGTCTGCGTCTTACAAAAAGTCTCAAGCTTCAAAGTCGAATATACTAATGACCGCTTGGGGCATTTTGACAGAAGCGATATTCGAGCTTTACGGTTACGAAACGGTTACCATGCAAACCGTCTACGACAGACAAAAACAGCAGTGGATGGCTTGGAAGAAAGTTTTGAAAAAGGGTGCAAAGCTCAAGTCGCTCGACGAAGCCTTAGAGGAAATTCAAAAGCTCACAAAAATGCTCGAAAACCAAAAACAAAGTGGTGGTTGACGGAATCTGGAAAGGCTTTTTGAATATTGTAAAGATTTTGCGCTCAGCAAAATTTTCGATCTTAGTAGGAGATTACTTGTTGGTTGCACTCAAGTAAGCCGCAACAACGATCACAGAAAAAAGCGCGCCAACCAACCCTGAAAGGAACCACTGACTTGCGAAGATCGCAGGAAGGCCGAGCAAGTACGGCTTTATTACTGGGTAAAAAATGCTAGCCGCTACACCGAGTGCAAAACCAAGAACCGCAAACCCGAACAAAACGATTGCCCTTTCCATTTTTATCTTGTGTAAAACGTTGGACGCCTCTTAAAACGCGTGTACCGAGTTTAGCTGTCACCATGGTCAACAAAGTGTCAGGTACAAATCTTTTATGCTGGATAAACGAAAGACGTTGAAACATTAAGAAGGTTCAAATCTCTTTTGAATTGCGAATCCAACTATCGCTCGTGCGTTTTCCACTTTCGAGCATTTGTAAACCCAACCTTAGCGCCTATTTCTTTAAATCATCGAGATTGCCACTTGGTGTAAACGCCTCGTCCATTATGTACTCGAAGTGAGCTACCCCGCCATAAATGGCGGAGCTTCCTGAATCATCGCTCCACCATGCCTCCTCAACCCAAGAGAGGGTAGAGAAGGTAGTGGGCGGGGCGAAACAGGCTACCGTGGGTGGCACCCACCCTGACGTCTTTAGGAGAACCAGGTAAGCGTTAAGATCGCGGTCTAAAGTAAAGCCACAGTAAGGACAGTGAAACACCCTGTCTTCCAGTGTTAAACCCTTGTTGATCCCACCACACAGGAAGCACTCACGTGAAGAGTTGTAGGAGGAAACAGCGAGCACGGTTTTACCGAGCTTTGCAAACTGCCACTCCAGCACAGCTCTGAGTTCTGAGAACGAGGAGTCGTAAAGCCGAAGCCTTCTTTTTCTGGTTCCACTTTGAATCAAACCCTTGATGTTTAAGTCTTCTAATACCAAGAGGTCGTACTCCTTTGCGAGCAAGGCACCGAGCTTGAAGAACAAGTCTCGCCTGAAATCTTTAATGTGTTCGTGCTCCTTCGCAAGTCTTATCTTAGTTTTAATCCAGTTCTTTGAGAGAAACCTTTTCCTTGATAGTGTCCTCTGTAGCAACCTGATTCTTTCAAGGGAGCGCTCAAGCGGTTTTGGGTTTTCGAGAAAGCGCCCAGCGGAGAGTGTTGCAAGCCTTGTGATCCCCAGGTCGACACCCACAGCCTTCACGGGTTCCTACGATGAATGCTGCTCTTGGCTCTCAGGCTCCTCCACCAAGAAACGTGGATTCGACCTGAAGGGTTGAGTTTGACGCACACTTGGGATACTTGGCTCTCTGGGAGCACCCTGTGTACTATCAAAGTGAAAAACCCAATTTTGCTCAAGTAGAGCCGAGCTTTCTTCTTTTTGTTTTTGCCGCACCCGACATCCCTCGTGTTAGAAAGCCTCCAGCCAGATTGAGGATAAACCAAAGAAAGGAACTTGTGAGGGTTCTTTTTCTTGGGTTTGTTCGCAAGGCCGTCGAAGAATCTCTGACTGGTAGAACCTCTCTGCAACCTGTTGGGTAACTTGGGAGTGTAGAGCTTGAAACTCTGGGTTCTTCTTTCTTAGGTCTAAAGCGAGCTGTCTCAATTCGTTTTTGCTCATCGTGTGTCTATTTCTTTGGTACTCTTCTTGCTCCGCGTGTAAGTGTTGTAAAGCTTACACGCTACTTCAAGCAGGGTTTTCAACTCGCGGTTGTTTTGGATGCGTACGCGCGGAAGCGGTAAGCCCTCACACGCATTGTCAAATATTCTTTGCGTGCGTATTTATGCCTTTGGAATCCCCGCTTGGGCGAGGTTTTGGAAAGTTTATAAAAACGCTTACCACAACGATTAAATCCGTATACACGAACTGAAATCCACCCGTTTTATGCTCTATTTTACTCCTTCGAGATCGTGTAATGGATTCGCTATATTTCGCCTAGCAAAAAATTTATGCTTTATTCGCAAATGCACTCTTTGGACTTTTTGAAACCAAATAGTAAACTATATAAAATGCGGAAAGCACAAGCAACGCGTACACTGTTAATATGTTGAGCAATGCTTCAGTTTGGCGAGCGCTAGTCTGCCACAGCGCACCCGCTTGATAGCCTACATAAATAAGAAGCAGGCACCAGATAACACTTCCTATAAAAGTGACCAAGCCAAAAATCACTCTGTTCATTTTAAGAAGACCCGCGGGAAATGAAATAAGGGAGCGCATAATCGGAACAAATCTCGCAAGTAGAACCGCCCAAACTCCACCTCGATTGAACCAAGTTTCAGCTTTGACCAAAGACTCTTCCTTTACTTTAATTTTTTTAAGAATGCTTACTAAAACAGGCCTTCCGACAAGCTTTGCCAAGTAATAATCTATGTAAGCGCCCACCAAACCTCCCAAAGAAGAAACCAACAAAGCTTGAGCGAATCCCATTTTTCCCAAGGACACAAGATAACCAGCAAGCGGCAAGATCACTTCGCTTGGTATGGGTAAGCTTGCGCTTTCTAAAAGCATTAAAGCAAAAAGACCAAAGTAGCCAGCGGTTGATTCAAGTTTCACCAAACTCGAAAAAAGCCCGCCAACGCTGGCTACGCCAAGCGCGTTTTCAAAAGGAAGTTCCACAAAATCGACCACTTCAATAAAAGTGAGTGCAAAAACCAGCAAAGAAGTTCCAAAAAGAAAGGTGTTATGCGGAAGCCAGCTCTTAAAACCCATAAACGCTCTTTTCCTTAAGGTTATTTAAGCTTCCAAGCGAATTAAAAATTTCTTCACAAGAGGAAATGCACACTCCACCGCACGCTTTTCTTAGCCTGTTCATTATCGCAAGTCCTATTCCTTGTTCTGGAAAACCGTGAATAAGCGCAAAAGCGCTACTGTCAGAGTCAAACTTTCTTAAAGCGTCAAAAAGGTTTTTCGCAACTTCGTAAAGGTTGTCGCCTCTTCCAAGCGCAATTTTTTTGGATTTCAAGTTTTGCAAAACGTCGAGTGTGCCAATCGCGGTGTGTTGCACTCCCTTTCTACTTAGCTCTAATGATATTTCAACGAATTTTTGTTTGTCACAAACCAAGTAAAGAGGTTTCGAAGGTGAGTAGTGTTTGTACTTCATTCCTGGGGCCATTGCGCGCTCCGCTTTGGCTCCTTTTGCAAAAGCGCTCACTTCGACCTCTTCAAAAACCTGTAGAAGCTCTTCGCGCGTGTATGGACCTGGTCGAAGAATTGTCGCTTTTCCATCTTCAACCTGAATTATCGTCGATTCAACACCAAAAAACGTTTCACCACCGTCTATTATCACATCGACCTTTCCCCAAAGGTCTTGGATCACGTGCTCTGCTTTCGTGGGGCTTGGCCTTGTCGAAAGATTTGCGCTGGGCGCTGCGATAGGAACACCGCTTTCTTCGATCAAGGCGAGCGCAACAGGATGGGCGGGCATCCTTACTGCCACAGTGGGCAAGCGCGCTGTCACAATTTCAGGAATCTTTTCGCTTTTTTGTAAAAGCACGGTGAGTGGTCCAGGCCAAAATTTTTTGAGCGCGCGCTCCACACTTTCGGGAACAAACTCGCACACATCGCTCAGCATGTCAAAACTAGAAACATGAACTATAAGCGGGTTGTCCGCTGGTCTGTTTTTTGCTTCAAAAATTTTTCTAGCCGCGTTATGATCAAACGCGTTTGCGCCCAAGCCGTAAACCGTTTCTGTTGGAAAAGCGACTGTTCCACCTTGAAGTATCACACAAGCCGCTTTTTTCATAAGAGAGCGCTCTGGTTTTATCGCGTCAACCTTTATTAGCCCCGTCAATACAAAAAAGTAGTGATCCTCAAAGCAATAAGCTTTTGTGCGTTTTAAGTAGCTTAGGGGTAGAAGGGTTTGGCTTCCCGCAAATTTGAGTATACAGAATTAGCAAAACCAAAAAGCTTAATGGTGTACAAACTGAGCGAAGTTCATGACAAAAGTGACGATTCTTAAAATGGCAATCGCGTTTACGCTTGCAATTGTGATCGTCGTGTCTTTTTCCTTTTTTGCGCTACAGCATTTTGACAACAGAAATAATTACATCGCAAATGGCGTTCCTTCACAGTTTTCAGAAATTAAGCTACTTCCGTCAGTCTTTTACCAAACGGCCTACCCGTATCCGCTCACCGTTTTTAACGACTCAAGCGTCGGTCTTGGAGAAAACGTGAGGGTTTTTGATCCAGGCTTTTACAAGCTCTTTTTGGTCCTGCAAACACAAAGAATCAAAAACGCATACGTTTTTTCGAATATCTCTCTTTCTCAGGGATCGCTTGATGTAGCGCTTGTTTGCGCTTCTCAAGCTCAGTTCATCGCGCAAAACGTAAACTCCACTTTTTACTCTGAACTCGCAAACGCCGGTTTTGTGTACGACACTCAACACTTTTTGGTGACAACGCTTAACGCAAACTCCACCCTCTACTATTACACTCAAAATTTGGTGTACTACTACGCGATTATCGGCTGGAACTCTCAAAAAGTGGCCTTTGTTTACTACTCAACTCAAATACCAGCTAGCGTTTCGCAACTCGCTCAAGCGCTAAGAATGACTCTTTCACAAAGCTGTCCCTAAATTTTAAGAAAACCGCTTTAGCGATACTTTCCTGAACACTTTAAATACGCGCTGTGTGAACCAAGCGATACACGATGCTCTGAATTCTTTAACCCGTTTGTTGAAAGAAGCGAGAATTTCCTTGGAGTTCAGAAAGATATGTTTTTACTGTTAAAGTATTCGATCACAATCCAAATAGCCTGACAATTAAAATTTTTAAGAGAGCGCTCGTTTAATTAGTGGATTGCCGAAAACGCACTGGACGCTCGGAGAAATTTTTCCAAAAGATGTTGTAAACGGCTTTCCTTCTCAAGTTTTTCGCCTTCCCGTGGTTGAAACTCCAAGCGCCAAAATGTGCCTTGCGTGTAGGGGCGCAAAGCTACTTTGTGGAAAGCCTCGTTGCCCGATCTTGCTCAGCGTCGAAGCGCTTTCCAAAAGCTTTTGGGAAGCGCACTCGCAAACGCTCGACGGCTTTTCGACTGGCGTTTTTGTCGGAAGGGTGGGCTATCCAAAGGTTTACGTTGGACCAGTGATGAGCCCTAGTGACGAATTTACGGACACGCCAGAGCTTTGGAGCGGAATTAGCTTTGAGCGCTTTATCGAGCTAAGAAGCGCAACTCTCACAGGCAGGCGCGAGTTTCGCGCAACCGACGCACGTGATCCGCCTTCTCTTTTACAAAAGATACAGGAAGTTGCGCTTTCAACAAAGCCCACATCTTCTGAGCTTGTTCTTGAATCTTCGCCAGTTTACAAGTTGTATCTTAGTGAGGAAGTGCCCCCGTTTGGCGCATCCGCGCTTTACCGAGAGCTTAGTGTCAACGGTGTTTCCGCTGATAAAAGGTTAGAGAGAGCGTACTACGACCTTGACCTTGACGCGCGTAGCGCGATAACACAGCTTTACAAAAAAGGAGTTTTCGTGAGTTCTATTCAAAGGGCGCTTAGCGTTGGGCTACTTGGCAAAGCTCGTAGCAGAAGGCTTGTGCCAACACGTTGGAGCATAACCGCCGTGGATTCTGTTTTGAGTGAGCAAATCATAAAAAAGATCAGGCTAAATCCAACAGTTTCCGAGTACTTTGTTTTTTACAAACAACACATGGAAAGCACGTACGTAGGTTTTTTGTTTCCTGACCGTTGGAGTTTCGAGTGGGTGGAAGCTTGGCAGCCCAACACGGTTTGGAACAAAAACCAAAGAGAAACAACTCTAATAGCTGACCACGAGTACCACGAAGGAAGGTCGAGCTACGCACAGCCAGGAGGTTGTTACTATGCGGCAAGACTCGCCGCAAGCGAATACCTAGAGGCGATAGGAAGGCAAGCAAGGGTGATACTTCTAAGAGAAATTCACTCGGGTTATCTCGTTCCACTTGGTGTGTGGAGCGTGCGCGAAGCGATTAGGGAGCTATTCAAGACAAAGCCCCTAAGATTTGGTGGAGTGAAAGAGGCGGTTGAGTTTGGGGTTTCAAAAACTTCGCTCCCACTTAAAAAGTGGTGTGAAAGCGCGCGACTGCTTCTTGAAAGTGTGAAACAAACTAAGCTTGAGATTTAAAACATGTGTAAAATCTTAAACCCACGAAACACGCAGGAAAAACGTAAAAGCCAAGGATTTCGAGCGTGTTCAGTGCTACAAAAACAGGCGAGTGCAGCGAAAGCGCCCTTCTGTGAGCGGGTATCGCTAAAGAAGCGAACAAAACAATTGACAAGGCGGTGCTTAGGTTTAGCGCAAGTGTTGAGCCTTTGGCCACAAAAAACGAAAGCGCAAACATAACACCGCTTAACACAAAAGCGCCCAAAGAAAAAACAAGCGGAATCAAAAAAGCAAGAATGAGGCCGCCTAGAACCACACAAAAGGCTGAGCAAAGAAGCAAAATCGCAAGCTTTTTGTACACGCAAGCTTTTTGATTAACCTTCGCGCTTTTTGGATAAGAATCCAAAATGGTCATGAAAGCTAAAGACATCATGGACAAAAGCTTTATCGTGCTCGACGAGCGAACGAGCGCGCTTGACGCAGTGAAAAAAATGGTTCAGGAGAGACACGGCTTTGTGATTGTGTCAAGAGAAGGCAAGGCGGTTGGCGTGGTCACCGAGTGGGACTATTTGGAAAAGATTGTTTCGAAAGAACTCGACCCATCAAAGGTCACGCTTTCAGAAATCATGTCAAGCCCGATCGTCTCTTGTGAAAAGGACACGCCAACTGAAGAAGCGGTTGAGATCATGGTGAAAAAAGGAATAAGAAGGCTAATTGTAAAGGAAAACGACAAAGTCGTGGGTGTTATAACTTCTAGAACTGTGCTTGAGATCTTTAAAAGGTATGTGGATGAGATCGCTGCGATAGTCGCAAGGTTTTCCGTGACTCCATTTTAAAATGGCTAAAGTTTTTGCGATTTTTGGGACCTCTTCACACTGCGGAAAGACAACGCTTGTTGCCGCATTTTGTAGAGCGCTGAGTAACAGAGGATTTCGCGTTGCGCCTTTTAAGGCGCAGAACATGTCGCTCAATAGCTATGTCACGCCTGAAGGAGGTGAAATAGCTCGCGCTCAGGCGCTACAGGCTTTTGCGTCACGCACAGAACCCAGTGTACACATGAATCCTGTATTGCTCAAGCCTTCGGGCAGAATGCGCTCGCAACTCGTTTTACTCGGGAAACCTGTGAGAGACATCGACGCAAAGCGCTATTTTTCCGAAAACAAAAAAGAGCTACTCGAGATTGCGCTCAAAAGCTTAAAGCAGTTGTGTTCAAAGTTTGATTTTGTTGTGATTGAAGGTGCAGGATCGGCCGCCGAACCCAACCTTTACGAATCGGATATCGCTAACATGAATTTGGCACAAAGGGTGGGCGCGCCCGTTTACATCGTGTGCGACATAGATCGCGGTGGCTGTTTTGCGTCTTTTATCGGAACACTAGAAATCATCAAAGCCGAACACAGAAAGCTCGTCAAAGGATTCATAATCAACAAGTTTCGCGGTGAAATTTCGCTTTTAAAAGGCGCAATCGAATACACCGAACGAAAAACTGGTGTGCGAGTGGTGGGAGTTGTGCCGTACATCGATACGCTCAAACTTCCTTCAGAAGACAGCGTTTCTATTTCTTCAAAAATTGGCGGTAAAATCGTCGTTGCGGCAATCCGCTATCCTTACATATCCAACTTCACAGACCTCGAAGATTTCATGCTAGACGATAGGTTTAGCGTGAAATTCGTGACAAGCGTTGAAGAGTTTGGCGAGCCTTCTCTTGTAATTCTTCCTGGCTCAAAGAACGTGGCGCACGACGTGCTTTGGCTTAAGAAGACACGACTAGATCAAAAAATCCAATGCTTTGCGCAAAACGGTGGGCTTGTCATCGGCGTTTGCGGTGGGTACCAGATGCTCGGTGAAAGGATAGAAGACCCTCTTGGAATAGAAGGCGGAAGACCAGCTACTTACACAGGATTAGCGCTTTTACCAGTGGTCACGGTTTTTAAAAGGTTTCACAAAATCCTTGAAAGGGTGGAAGTTTTAGAAAGCAATCACCCGCTATTTCCAAAAAGTGTTTTTAAAGGATATGAAATCAGAATGGGCGAGCCTAAGAGGTTAGGCGCAAAACCCCTTTTCGTGATAAAAACGGCCGCTGGTGAAAAAGTGGAAGAAGGGTGTGCAACTCAAAACGTGATAGGCACAAGCGTCCACGGAATTTTTGAAAGTGGTGAAGTTCGCTCTGCAATCGCAAAGCGCTTTCTAGGGTTTGAGCAGCCTCAACCATCATCTTGGGAGATTTGGGACAAAGAGCTTGACAGGATTGCGAACGTGGTGCAAGAAAACACGGATTTTGAATTCGTGATTCAAAGCGCTCGTGATTTCTAAAAGCTTAATAAGTGGCAAAGCGTGTAGAAAATCGCGCCTCGGTAGCTCAGCCTGGTAGAGCGCCTCCATGGTAAGGAGGAGGTCGCGGGTTCAAACCCCGCCCGAGGCTTACGGAACTACCGAAGGCTTTTCTCCTGTGAATTTCGGAAGAACAACTTCGATTAGCGAAGGACGGTCGTTTCTTGCACCTTCTAGAGCTTGAGAAAACGCACGCTCAAACTGCGATACATCGCTCACCCTGTATGAGCGCACCCCCATCGACTCGCCAATTTTTGAAAAGTCGATTCTCGGATTATCCAAGTCTAAAAACTCGAAGTCACCAGCGTTTTTTGCCCAGTGTTGCGTCGAGCGTTCAATCGGTGCCCACTCGATTCCCCAGCACGCGTTGTTGAGAACCACGTAAACCACGCCGATTCCGTAGTGCGCGCAAGTCCAAAGAGCGGAAGGAAGGTTTCCGAAGATTGCATCGCCATCCCCCGTGGTGCACACAACAGCGTGTCTAGCGGGCGATATTTTCCCCAGTTTGTACCCTCCCATATCCTTGACATCAGTGTACTCTCTGTGGGCAAGCGCCACGCCATAAGCCATTCCGATACACAAACCCAAGTGGCCGCTTGGGTTTCCAAAGTAAGTTCCCGGTGTGTTAAGCTCAATGCTTCTCAAAAGCGCATCACGCAAAGTGATCGCCGCGTTCACCCAAGTGGTTTCTCCGTTCCAAAACTTGTTCAAAACATAGCCTATCGACCAACCATCAAGCCTTTCTTCTTCATAGCTCTGTCTTGCTTTGTTTCTCCACTCTTCATAAAGCTCACGGTGTAACTGCTCCACTTTGGCGCTTCTTTCTGTGATCACCGAAAGGTCCGCGCCTTTGACCACTTCTTTGCCAAGCTTTGCAAGCTTTTTCAGTGTGGGTGAGACGTCGCACACACACCTTATTTTTGCGCCGTAAAGCGTTGAGCCGTAATCCCCTCCTTCGTAAACGTCTTGCACGTGCAAAGAATCGGTTGAAAAGTCGATCACTTGTTGCTCAAAGGTTTGAGGGGGAAGAACGCCCACTTCAAGTGTGAGCAAGAGATCGCACTCTTTTGGCACTTCAGGGCGAATTGAGTTGGTAAACCCCAAGTGTAGCTGATCGTTCATAGGGTAATTCAAAAACACTCTCCTTTCGATTACTGGTATCCCAAAGGTGTGCGCGAAATCCAAGAGAGCGTGAACCGCCTCAGCCTTTCGTCCTGCGTGAGAAGCAAGAATGAAAGGGTGTGAACTCGACAAAATTTCGTCTGCGATTTTTCTTAATGTGCCGTCATCTGGTAGCCTTGGGGCGTGTGGTGGAAGGTCTCTTCTTGCCACTTCGATTTTTGCGTCAAGCGGCTTTGCCATGAGGTCTTGTCTTAAGCTCACAAAAACAGGTGAGGGAGGTTCGCTCTGCGCCGAGTAAAACGCTTTGTCCAAATCACAAGCGAGTGTTTCAAGCGATTCAAGCTTGCTTCTCCACTTAATCCAAGGGCGAACGAAATGCGATAGCTCGGTGTAGTAGTGGTATTCGGGCTCACCCGTTGGAATTGAAACTCCAGGAACGTTTTCGGATGCGAAAACCACGATTGGCGCCATGTTCATGTACGCGCCGTAAAAAGCGCCGACCGCGTTCTGCGTGCCAACCACGCGGTCGATAAGCGCCACGCCGACTTTCTGAGACGCAAGCGCGTAACCAGTTGCCGCTGCAACCGAAACAAACTCGTGCAAACCCTGAATCCACTTTGGGGGTTTTACCACGACCATCGCGTCCTGAATGTCGGCCATTCCCGCACCAGTTGTTCCGAAAACGAACTCAACGCCTCTAAGATTTAAAAGATTTAAAAAAAGATGACCTCCAGTTTTGGCTTCGATTTTTTGTGACATGAAAATGAAAAAACAAACGTGTTTAATTGGGTTTTGGAATACTTGTTTTCGCGCAATTCCCTACAAATCGTGCTTTATATAACTCTTTTAAGTTGAAATTGAAGATATCATTTAGATTTTACCTACTTAAAGTTCATATCCGAGCAATTTTAAACGACAGTATGAACAAACTGACAAACGCTGAGTTTATCGAAGATGTCAGGGATTCTATTAAAGAAATCGTGGGAGAGCCTGTGACCGAGCTCATATTTGGATTCGTCAGAATGAACAAACCGAGAAACAATCGCGAATTCACAAGCTATGTCACAAAGATTTGCGTTGAGCTTTTTGGAAAGTCGAGCAAAGTTTTACTCAAGCTACTCGTTCTTTCAATACTTGAAAAAAGGCGTGTGAAAAGAAAGCGCGTTCGCTTTTCAAAGCTTTATGAGCTTTATGATCCCTAACGCTTTTTTGACGCTTTTGCGTATTACGAAAATTGGAATTGTCACAAAAATCGGACACACCGACACTTGCAAGAGAGTTTCCGTTTTCAAAGTGGGGACTAGAAGTCGCAAAGTCGCTCGACATGGAGCAAAAGCTCGATTTCTACGCAAACCACCCTGTTGTTCTTCAAAAAATAAGGGTTATGTTAGGGGTTGTCAAAGCGGAAAAAGCTATTTTTCAGGATAGGCTTAGCGATTGGGAGTTTGAAGTCGCATCGTACTTGGTTTTCACACGCTATCTTGTTTCAAACTCACTGTCAAACGGCGCAAGAGAAACACTCGCAAGAAAATACTTTTCTCAGTTAGCCCAAAGAATAAAAGCGAAAAATCTTTCTCAAGAGGTGTTGGACACACTATTGGAAAGCGTTGGCTTCAAAACAAAAAGAACACAAAACGTAAAAGGAAGAGTCGTGGTGGAGATACCGCTTTCGGAATACTTAAGAGTAGTATCCGAGCTTGAGGGCAATCCCAAGACAAAACTCACGAATTTGCCACTAGAGCGTGGTGTGATAAGGCTAAGCGGTGCGCAACTTGTAACACTTCTTTCGGATTTTGTGCAACAGCAACTCGTCTCTATCTTTCGCAAAAAGTGGGAGCTTTCGGGAAAAGCCGAGACACCCGACTATTTGGCGCAAGTGGACATGATCGCAAAGGAGTATTTGAAGTCAAGCGGTCTTCCCGAAATAGAAGAAGTGGGGGTGATCGAGTCTCTCTTTCCTCCTTGTATCACTTCTTACATCAAAAAGGTTAAGGCCGGAGGCGAAGTTGGCCATTTTGATTCGTTTCTTTTTGCGTCTTTTATGCGCGCAATCGGCGCACCAAAAGAAAGCGTGCTCGAAGTGCTTTCTCACGCGTCTAACTTTAATTCGAATATAGCAAACTACCAAGTGAGCCACGTTTACGGGGAAACAGGGGGGAGAATCGAGTACACCCCTCCAAACTGCGACAACGTAAAACTTAGTAGACTTTGTCCAATCGAGGGCTACTGCCACGAGTTCGCAAGGCACCCCCTTACGGTTTACTTGAGAAACTACAAAAAACAGTCAACGCAAAAATGAAGATCTTACTTCATTAAACTTTATAAATTGTGTGAGCGTCTTATAAGGTGGAGCTTCCTGCATTAAGCTAGGTTCTACAGGGTTACAGAAGCTGTCCACAGCCATCCGCGCACCGCGGGTGTTCGTGCGGGTTGAGGATAAATACGCAACTTAACGCCGCGATAAACCTATACCTTCAGATGGAGGGGCTTTCTCCAAGTGCAAAGCTCTTTGAAGAGCTTATGAAGGCTTGGAGCGGGTTCGCCCTGACAAGGGAGGAGGTTGATGAAGGCCTCAATGAATTCACGAGAGGCCCTAGGCCGGTGAATCCTCAGAGCTCAGAACCCTATTAAAGACCACGTAGCTCAGAACCCGTTTAAGATCTTCAAAATTTCTGAAAGCGAGTTCACAATGTAATCCGCGCCTTCGATTTTGCTCCATCCCCTTCTATTCACAAGAGCTGCGTCCATTCCTGCGTTCTTTGCTCCTTTAATGTCGGTGTAAGGCTTGTCTCCAACGAAGAGCGCTTCACTAGGATTAACATCAAGTTTTTGCGCACAAAACACAAAGGCTTTTGGATCTGGTTTGGTGCGCCTTGTATCGTCTCCAGCCACCACAACCACTTCGAAATAATCAAAAAGAGGTGATGAGCAAACCCTCCAGCGTTTAATTCCCGCTTGGCCATCTGTGTCTGTGACCATGCCTAGCGAATACCCTCTTTTTTTGAGCTCTGAGAGCACCTTGATCGCGTCGGGAAAGGGTTTTTGGTGCCTTGTAAAAGTCGTCCAATACCCAATTGTTGCGCGTAATGAGGTAGCGGAATCTACATCAAAACCAAGTCTTTTACCAGCTTCAGGCCACCATTTTGTCCTGTCGTAACTTGTGCTCGCATTCATCTCTTCTTCAATTATGTAGAGCTCTTCGACAATTTTTTCTAGCCCCAAAGCGGTTTGTGTGTCCCTTTTTAAGATGTGTGCCACTCTTATAAGCGCGGCTCTTTTCCCTGCGGACGAATCAGAAATTGTGTCATCGAAGTCGAACAAAACCGCGCGATACGATTTGGACACATCTTTGCCCACGACTGCGATTGCTTTAAGCGTTTCACTCTTTTTGGCATTTCAGATGAAGTGCGGAAATCGTCCAGACGTCTTATGAGCGTAAAACAGTCGACAAAAGCCCAAAATAGCTAAATGATTAGAAACGACGTAATTTAGTTTTTGGAAGATTTACAGAGCAGATTTCGAAACGCTCTAGTTATCGCTGTAGCATCGCTTAATTAAACTTGTTTTGTGGCTTAAAGAACCAACGCTCTTTTGGCATGTTGAGCGTTTTGGCCGAGTACTCTCCTTCTTCCACCACGTTTAATCCTTTGATGAGCGCGACAGGAATTTTTTCTGTGGCTTGACCTATCACGAGTTCGGCCGCGCTCGCAATTTCGTCCGCAACCGCAATGAGTTTTACACGAAGAACGTATCCTTTCATATCCGCTTTTCCTCTGTAGTCTCTGAACGGGTTAAGCCCACTCAAACCTATTGCCACATTAATCTGACCTTCCCTGAGTGTCCTACCATGAGTGTCCGAAATTATAACCGCGACGTTTTTACCCGTTTTGTTTTTGATGTACTCCTTGAGCTTTTTTGCGGAAAGGTCTGGGTCTTTGGGCAATAAGAGCACGGTGTTCTGCGTTCCGTCAACGTTCGACACGTCAATTCCCGCGTTTGCGCACGTTATACCGTGTTTTGTGGTGACTATAAGATGGCCAGGTGCCACATACTCCACGCTTTGAGACTCCTGAAGCACGAGCTCAACAAAACGTGGGTCTTTGCCACAAGCTTTTGCGATTTCCAACGCCCTTTGAGAAGGCACAACACGAGTCAAATCGACCGTCATTCCTTCAACTTTTGAAACCACCTTTTGTGATACGACGAGCACATCACCGTTTTCAATCGGAACATTCATCCTTGTGAGAGCCTTCAAAATCTCTTCGCCTAAATTGTCACCCGCTTTAAATTCAGGAAGGCCTGTGACACCTATCACTTCAAACTTTGGGTAGTCCATCGTGAAGCATAAAGCCGTCCCACTCATTAACCTTTCGAGTTTGTGGTAAGATTAATGAGCTATCGGATAGTAGTTATTGTATGCACGTTTTGATCACGTTTGGGTTGGCTAGCTTGGCCGCTTTGATCGGGCTTATCATACTGTGGATTATTGTTTCCATTCCGGTTTATTTTGCGGCAAAACTTGTCACAGGCGGAAAATCGGGTTTTGCACAAGCGATGCTTGCGACGCTCATCGGCCCTATTGTGTTCGCAATAGTTTTAGCGATATCCTCTTTCTTTTTGGGCGTGGTGGTTGGCGCAAGCGCCACAGTTTTGGCACTCTTTCTCGCTTTTCTCGCATGGCTTGCGGTTTACAAAGGAATATTTGGAACTGGTTGGCTTGGTGCGTTCGGAATTGCGGTGATAGCGGTTGTGATTTACGCGGTATTGGACGCGCTTTTTGTGTCGCTCTTTTCGGTTAGGTTTCCAGGTCAGAGCCTTTACCCATTAAGAATTTAACATTTTAAAAGCCACTACTTAAGGCTCCTTCTATGCTACTTTGTTTAAAGAGTCATCCACTACATTATGTTTGAATCGCGCTTTAAAAATTTTGATTGATTTTTAATCCTGTCCTCAGCACCTTATATGAATCTCACTCAGTTTAGCGTTACATGAAAAGTTCCTAGAAAGTCTGTGATAAGTGTGAATAGCTTTTTTTTGGGTTGATGTTGTTGTAGAACACCCTTGCTACATTCTTAAAGTAACCCTGAATCACCCATCAGAGCTCCTATCCAAATGCTAGTGCACGGGGTTTTGTAAACTCGCTCCCGCGCACCCTTATTCGGAAAGATCAAGGGGTTATCCAAGCACCTTCTTTTAAGCGTAGAAACCTGAGTGCATTACCAATTGGTGGTGAACTAATTTTAGTTGGCCGCCTAGTATAGGCGTCAACCCACAACCACTCAAACGTAGATGAGGTTAACACTTTACCATTGTCTCATCCACTGACCGCGATTATGAGGTGCGCTTATGGTTACGTAGGGGTCGAAGCCGTAGTCAGCAGTTTCAAAAGAGTTTTTATCGTGTTTGGCAACATATATTACTTGCTCATTCGGAGTAGGATCAGGGATGTGTGTAACCGCAGAGGTCAATGCGAACATCACAAACGCTACCAAAATAAGCGAGCGCGATGCCCATCAGTATACCTCGCGAATTTATACTGAACTTTTTGTATTAATATTTTCGATAAAAGGCTGTGTCAAATTAATAGGAGAAAGCTGAAGACCTCGCGCTTTAACACACAACGTTTTGCGTTTGACTGCGGATCTAAGCGATGTGAAATGCCGCTTTAAACCTGTACGAACAAACAGGACAAACGTAAAGCCCAACGCTACTTGAGCCAAGTCTCCAAACCTTTACAGGTGAGTAAACGCTAGAGCCACACTTTTTGCACTTTGCCAAAAAACGCACCCTACACTAATAAACACGGTTCATATTTAACCATAACTGTGGGGTTGTGTCAGGATATTTATGCACTTGATCACAATTTACGCGATAACACACGTTGACCAGCCGCAGTCCAAGCACTTAGTACACGCTTCTTGCGCCGCAAGATTCACACTACCGCAAACAGGACACCTTGAGAAAACCATCTTCTCTTCTTCTGTGACGATTATTGGAATCCTCTTTTCGACTTTCCCCTTTACTCGTTTAAGCTCGACGCCTTTTTCACGAAGAAGCTCAAGCGTTTTGTTGCTCACCGGTGCGATGTAGCCTTCACCTCTTTGCGCGGGCGTTTTGAGAACCTGTTCGCCCTTTGACGAATCCCGGTAAACCGTTATGCCCTTTAACCCAAGCCTGTGAGCAAAAACGTAAGCGGAAAGCACGTCGTCTGGCGTCACCCATGAAGGCATGTTTATGGTTTTGCTCACCGCTGCGCTCACCCACTTTTGCACTTCGTACTGCGCCCTTACATGGTCCCACCAAGGGATGTCGTAAGCGACCACAAAAACCCTTCTTAAATCTTCAGGAAGGTTCAGCCCCTGCACCGAACCTCCATTCTTCGCAACTTCTTCAATCACCGCTTGTTTGTCCAACCCAAGCTCTTCGATTCTTCTTTCAAACTCTGGATCGACATAGTAAAACTTGCCGACGGTGACGTGTTTTTCGAAAACCAGAGCAAACTGCGGCTCTAAACCCGAAGAAACTTCGGCGATCATCGATATGCTTCCCGTTGGCGCGACTGTCATTGTGTGCGAATTCCTCACACCGTTTTGCGCTATCTCTTTTGAAAGAGCTTCCCAATCCTCGTGCCACCACTCTCTGTGGTAAAAGCCTTCGAAAGGAAGCTTTGCCTTTGCGTAATCCGATTTCTCAAAAAGCGGAAACGCTCCACGAGCTTTTGCTAGTTCAACCGATGCGCGAAGCGAGTGGTAAGAAACGAACTCGGTGACTTTGCTCATAAACGAAAAACCTTCTTCACTGTTATACGGTATGTTGAGCGCGTAAAGAGTGTCCGCAAGCCCCATTAGCCCTAACCCAATCCTTCTTGTTTGCTTGGTCACCCTTTCTATTTCAGAAACAGGGTATTTGTTCACGTCGATCACGTTATCAAGAAAGCGCGTCGCGATTTCCACCGCTTTTTTTAGTGAATCCCAGTCGAATTCCACACCGTTTTTCGTTCTTTTTACGAATGCGTAAAGGTTGATCGAACCCAAGTTACACGACTCGTACGGATAAAGCGGCTCTTCCCCGCAAGGGTTGGTCGCTTTGATTGGTCCAAGATGCTCATAAAGCGGGTTGTAGCGGTTTATGTTGTCGAAGAAAACAAGCCCAGGGTCGCCCGTTTCCCAAGCCATCCTTGCTATTTCTTCTAGCAAGGTTTTTGCGTCCACTTCCTTCCACTTTGAGCCATCCCTTGGATTGATAAGAGGCCAAGGCTCGTTCGACTCTAAGTGCGTCCAAAACTCGGGTGTGACAAGCACGGAAATGTTAAAGTTTTCAAACCTTCCTGGTTGCGATTTTGCTTTAATAAACTTTTCAATGTCAGGATGAGAAATTTCAAGGATTCCCATGTTCGCGCCTCTTCTCTTTCCCCCCTGTTTGATCACGTCTGTGAGCGTGTCGATTATTCTCATGAAAGAAACAGGACCTGATGCGACACCACCGGTCGAAGCCACGATGTCACCCTCAGGCCTTAAAGCGGAGTAGTTTATGCCTATTCCTCCACCGCTTTTGAATATTATCGCGGCTTGCTTTGCGGCGTCCATGATGGACTCAATGCTGTCTTCAATTGGTAAGACAAAGCACGCGCTGAGCTGTCCAAGTCTTGTTCCCGCGTTAAAAAGGGTTGGGCTGTTCGGAAGGAACTTTTTTTCAACCATGAGTTCGTAGTATTTTTTGTAGTCATCGTAGTGCTTTTCAAACCCAACATTTTGTAGCCAGTTTAAAAACTCGTCCCAGCTCAGCTTCATTTTTCCTTGCGAATTTAACTCCTGGTAAAGCGCATGCATTCTTTCTAAGTGGTGCTCGTTCAAAAACATCTCTTTATAAACAAGCTTTTGTGGCTTCAAACCATAAGACTGCCAAACTTTTTGCGAACCAGATTTGTCGTAAATCTCTTCGTCGTAAAGCATGTCCGCTATTGCGATCAAAGCCGCCACTCTTTGAAAGAGCTGCTTAGGACCTTCGATGAGCTTACCCGACTCGTCCTTTAAAAGATAGCGCGAAGCAAGAAGGCGTAGAGCGTTCACGGAAAACGACTTGTCCACTTCGTCAAGTAGCTGCTTTCCCAGAATCCTCTTTTTTTCTTCTCTTATTTGCTCTCTTTGCTTTCTGTACAAAACATACGCCTTTGCGACTTCGTAAAGGTTGAGCTCGACAAGAGACTGCTCGACCAGGTCCTGGATCTCTTCTACGTGTGGCGTTCCGTTTTCACCAAATCGTCTTGAAATCTTTTCGAGTGTTAGAGTGTACGCTTTGTTGAGCGCGTGTTCATCCGTGTTGTGCGTTGCGACAAACGCCTTTGTGATCGCGGAGAGTATCTTTTTTGAATCGAAATCAACCTTTTTTCCGTCCCTTTTTATCACATACTTTGGTAGATTCACAGCTTTAATTTCGCTTAACGATGATTTTAGTTTTTATCAAACAAAAGGTGTGCGAAATAGCGTTAACGAACCAAACAACACGTAAAAAACGGAAAGAAAAAGGTCGTAGTTCAGCCAAATCTTTTTTGCGAGCATCAACCCAAACTTTGTGCAAAGAGCGAACATAAGCGCGGAGAAAACCGCGTACACAAACAAAAAAGCCAAAAACGTGGTGTACCCTTCTAAAAGAAGAAGTGCGCCTAATGGAAAGCCATACCCTGCCCAAGCGGAGTTCACAACGCTCCACACAAACACTGAGCGCGTCACTTGTTTGAGGGAACCTCTGTAGTGAACGTTTGGAAACCCGAGCTTTAGCGCGCCGTGAAAAATTGAACCAAACGCGTAAACCAAAAGAAGTGCGTGGAGCATAACGCCCAAAGAGCGGGCTATAAGCGCAGGCAAAAGCATAAGAAGCGTTGTGATCGCTATCCCAAAAACGTTTGCCGCAAACGACCAAAAAGCGGCGCGCGCACCTCGAAACTCCTTTTGGTACACGCAGTAAAGCCAACCCTTTCCTGGGTCTACTCCAAGAACAGCTCCTAAAAAAATCGCAAAAAACAGAAAAAGCATTACGCAAAGCAGTAAGAGTCAGAGCTTGCGTCTCCGCCTTGCAGTCTAACCTGGTGTGCCCTTGCGTTTTTCAGGTCTACAAAGAAACGCTCATCGAGCTTTAGTCCACCGTTTGGGTCGGCGTTTAGCTTTACCACCCAGCCTGTTATTCCTTCTGGGTAAAACTGATTGTCCCAAGCGACGTAAAGCGAGTTTGTGACGTAAATCCTCTTACCGTCTCTACTTACCTCAAGCATTTGCGGCGCACCGCTGAGCTTTGCGCCAGACGGGTGATTCTTTCGATGGTATATTCCGCCAAGCTCAACCTTTCCAGTAAGTTTGGGTTTGAACGGATTTGTCACGTCGTACTGCCTTACCTCGCCAATTCCCCATAGACTCACATAAAGGAATCGGTCGTCCAAAGATAGGTCTATGTCTGTCACAAGCGGAGGAACCGCTTTAAACGGTTTTAAGATTTCAGGAAGGCCTGACTCCAAAGGTTGTGCGGGAATATCGATCACTTTTTCAGCGTTCCACTTTCCGTCTTCGTGGTACCAAAGCCAGATTGAGCTACTCAGGTCTTTCGTGCTCACCACGATGTTCACAAAACCCATGAGCTTTGTAGGGTCGTGAAAAGGTCTTAGCTCTAGCGCCATCCTGTTTTCTTCACCAAGCGTGACACTAGATATCCTCTTTCTTTTTCTCAAATCCCAAAAGTGCAACCTGTTACCGTACCTGTTTGCCAAGTTCTCCGCTTTAAGACCACCTTCTATAGTGTTAGGAACCGCCCACTCGCTTGTCACCATAACCTCACTAGGTAGGCCACCAAAAATCGTAGGAGAAGTACTGATCTCCTCTGTCGACCTCCCAGCGACCCAACACTTCAAGGGTATAGTGGTCCAAAACGAGAATTCCGCCAGGCCCTTCTCCTTCAGAGTTTCCAAGCGCGCTTATAAAAATCGCATCGGGACCGCAGTGCACCGTGTGTAGCCGTGTGTACCCTGATGCTTCGACCACTTCTTTTGGTTGAATCACTTTTACAAGCTTTGGATTTTTGGGGTCGGGCTTTGTGTCAATCACGTAAATTCGGGACGACCTTAAGCCTGGAACGATCAGGTAGCGACGCTCGAGGTTTGGTTTGCCGTTTGGACAAAGAACCGAGCTACAAGCGTTCCAGCCAAAGTGGTGTAGCTCGTCGCCTTTGTAAGGAAGCTCAACTTTTGAAATGAGTTTTGAATAAGTGGGGGAGCTGGGATCGAAGTCAATTACTCCCACAAAATCTGGCTTTTCTCCGTTTGCGTGTATACCCGCAACGTACGCCAAGCTTTCGGGGGGCGCCTTGGTTGCGCTTTTCGCTGAGGGGTAAAAAGTTGGGTCAACCTTAAAACTTATTTGAGCCACACCTTAAAAACACAAAAAGCAAAATAAATAGCTTTGTTTACACGCAAAAGCTGCGCTTAAAAAAACCAATTTATTTTCGGTCTTGCTTTTTGTTGTATGTCCCAAAAACAGGTTCTTTCTTTAAGAGCTGTGACACAGCAGAGCGGGTTTCCGCTCACAGGTGAAGTGAGAGGATTTAAAGTGACAATTGATGAACCAGCGATCCTAGGTGGAACGGATCAAGCACCAAACCCAGTGGAGTACCTCCTGCTTGCGCAAGCTGGTTGCCTCTCTATCGTGCTCAAAACGCTTGCCGAAAAGAAAAAAATTCAGCTCAAAAACATAAAGATTGAGGCTCTATCAAGCTTTGCGCTTAGCGAATTTCTAAGCGGTAAGAGCACAGGGCTAGAAGAAATAAGGCTACTGGTTGAGCTTGAATCTGACGCAAAACTGGAGGAGTTAAAGAAGCTTTTAAAAGAAGCCGAAAAAATTTGTCCAGTAAAGAACACGCTTTCAGCGAAGGTGAGTGTCGAACTCAAAGAAGTGCGCCAAATTTCCTAAAAGTTTAGCTATGAGATTTGCTTTTTAGTTGGGAAACGCTGTCCAACAACATTGGGCGGATGCGCAATTTGTGGTTTAAGACAAGTTGATAGTCAACCGTTTTTAATTTTGCATCTTTCCAGCATTTGGGAATTGGTAAAAGGCTTGTGGCCAATGCTTTATTACAACACAAGAGAACAAGATGTGTGAACACTGTAGCACAATCAAAGAATCTTGGCACACTCGTGTTTAAAGCTTTTTGGAAAAGTCCACAACCTTTTTTTAAATATTTAAGCTCAAATCTCCAACAAACTCGCACTGAAAGCTTTGACAGGTTTTAGGCCACAGTTTCCTTATATAAAGCGTGCAATGGTTTTTGGCACTGGTTAAAATTTATATTCAACTTAAACGAAATCAATGACATGAGGATTCTGGTTTTTAGTGACATTCACGCGAACATCTACGCTTTACGCGCTTTGCTTGAAAGAGAGAGATTTGACGAAGTGGTTTTTCTGGGCGACGCTGTGGACTACGGCACTAGGCCTAGCGAAACCGTGGACGTTTTGCGCTCACTCAAGCCGCGTAGAGTGATGGGAAATCACGACCACGCGGCATCCTTTGGTGTAGACTGTTACTGTGCTCAGGAAAACCACGAGCTAAGCGTTTACACACGCCAAAATATCACGCTTAAACAGCTTTCCAAATCGGATTTGGCGTTCCTTGCGCAAGCACCGATTGAAGGGCATTTTGAATTCGACAATTTAAAGATCGCGGCGTTTCACGGTTCACCTTCCGAACCGCTTTACGGTTATCTCTACCCATGGCTTATCAGCAAAAGCGAAGTGTTTACCAGCACGCTTGGCGCGCCACTCGAAGAGCAGGTCGTGCTAGTTGGACACACTCACTATTCGTTTACCACTAGCTTTGCTGGGTACAGAGTGATAAACCCAGGCTCTGCTGGCCAGCCTAGGGATGAGGATATAAGACCTTCTTACGCGATTTTGAACACGGATAATACCACTATTGAGTTACACAGATTTGACTATCCACGCGATTTGCTCAAAAAAGAGATTTTGACAGAAGTAGAACAACCTGAAATGCGCGCAAGGCTACTAAAGCTTTTCAGAGTTACACCATGACCTTCTTCACTTTGTGATAGTTCAAAATTTGTGCTTGCGCATTAAACACAAATATTAAAAGATGAATTTGTCACTGCATCAAAATTTTCACAAACTCGCGCGCACAACTCTTAGCTACCTCCAAAGCTACTTTTACAATCCTAGAGTACGACACCGATTAACACTTAAAGCTTTTCATGATTGATTTTTCTCGTATGTCGCGACTGCTTTCTTTGCCATACTTTGAAAAGTGGCTAGTGCTCGGAATAATTATAGGTATTGTGGCTGGCTTAGGCGCCATGGCTTTGTATTTTGGAATTAGACTTTTTGAATACTTGTTTTTGGACTTATTAGCGGGTGCGAAAGTGCCCCATCCAGTGGGTGAAGGGGGAAGCGTGATGTTTGTTTATTCGGTGATACGCCCATACACACTACCATTTGTTGTGGGATTGGGAGGGCTCATCTCTGGGGTTCTTGTGTACACAATCGCCCCAGAAGCTGAAGGACACGGCACAGACGCCGCGATAGACGCGTACCACAACAAACAGGGAAAGATAAGAAGGAGGATACCTTTCGTAAAGCTTGTGACATCAGCGATCACAATCGGAAGTGGTGGAAGTGCGGGTAGGGAAGGCCCAACAGCACAGCTAGCAGCGGGAATAGGCTCGGCTATCGCGGACATGTTTCACCTAAACCCGCAGGACAGGCGTATAGCAGTGGCGGTTGGTATAGGAGCAGGTATTGGCACGATCTTTAAGGCTCCAATCGGTGGTGCGGTTTTGGCAGCCGAGGTTTTATACAGGAGACCTTGAACCAGAGGTGATTTTCCCTGCAATTGTCGCTTCATCGGTGGGCTACTCCATTTTTGCGTCGATAGTGGGCTTTGAACCCATATTTGGTTACTACACTCAAGCGTTCAGCGTGCTAAGACTACCCTTCTACGCTTTACTTGGTTTGGTTGCGGGAGGCCTTGCGATCGTGTATGTGCGAACGTTTTACGGCGTCAACTCGGTTTTTAAAAGATTAAGGATTCCACCACACGTGAAACCCATGATCGGAGGCGTAGCTGTGGGTCTTATCGCACTCATTTTCCCAGAGGTGATGGCCACAGGCTACGGATGGGTTCAGCTAATCATATCGGGCAATCTTCAAGCGCTTGTGGGTGGAGACCTGCCAATATTACTCATTCTGGCACTTCTACCTTTTATAAAGATTATAACCACATCTTTGAGTGTGGGCTCTGGTGGTAGTGGTGGAGTTTTTGCCCCAGGCATGGTTATAGGCGCGTCTCTTGGCGGATTTCTAGGCTTAGTGTTTCACATGCTTTTTCCTAGCGTGGTACCAAGTGTAGCACCATTCGCAATTGTCGGTATGCTCTCATTCTTTGGAGCTGCTGGCAAGGTGCCTCTTTCAGTTATACTAATGGTGGTTGAGATGACTGGTAGCCTTCAACTTCTTCCAGTCGCGATGCTAGCCACAGCGATATCCTGCACCGTTTCTGGGCTAAAGTACTGCATTTACCGCTCACAGGTGAACACCCGCAGGGATTCGCCGGCGCATATGGGTGAGTACAACACACCTCTTTTGTCGTCCATTAGAGTGTCAGAGATAAACTTGAGAAACCTTGGGGTAGCGCCAGAAGAAAGTGTGGAAAGAGCCGCCAAGATGATGCAAGAGCTTAATCTGTTTTCGCTACCTGTAGTCGAAAAAGACAGGTTCGTGGGTGTGGTTTACCTTGACCGTATAGTTAACAAGAAAGGAAGTGTGTCCAGCTTTACCGAAAAAGGCGCTTCGTACGTGAAATTGACCAGCACTGCCGATCAAGCGTGGGAAGTTATGATGAAAAACAGAACGATGTGGTGTCCTGTGGTCGAAAACGGCAAATACTTGGGGTCGATAACACTTGAAGACATACTGAAAGAATACAGAAAAAGATCACTCGCACTGAATCAAACCTTACCATTTCAGGAAACTCCTAAACATGAATAACACAAGCGAAAACCGTCTTTATTAGAATGCACTGTGTAAAACATCGTTTTTAGCCGATTCTGAGTATTAAATAGCGAATATCATCTTAATTGTGTTAGCTTCATATTTATAAATATTCCAAAACCTCGCCCTTTTAGGGCGGGGATTCAAAAAGAATAAATACGGGTGCGGGGAACTGTGCGGCGTGGGTGCAAGGGCGTACAAATACAGGGCGTACTGCTCAAAGTCCACGGCGAGTGTGTTGAAGACCCAGCTCAAAACAGCGTGTAAACTCTACAACAAGCTCTTGCACGCCGAAGAAGAGGAGTACAGGAAGACCAAGCACGCCATGAGTGAGAATGAGCTGAGGCAGCTCGCCTTAGACCTCCGAAAGAAGAACCCCGAGTTCCAGGCGCTGCACTCGCAGGTTGCCCAGCAGGTCGCAGAAAGGTTTTATTAGGCGCGGAAACGCTTCCTCGATGGTTTGGCGAACAAGCCCAAGAAAAAGAAGCCTCACAAGTACCTCTCCTTAGTGTACCCTCAGAGTGGTTGGAAGCTTTCTGATATCAGGGGGTAGGGCAGTGCAAAAACAAAGAAGAAGGCTCGTTTGCAACTGAGTAAGATAGGCTTCTTCACCTTGATAATACACAGGGATTTTTCCTTGGAGCGTGTGTCCCAGGTTTGCGTCAAACTCTACCCCTCTGGAAAAATCTACCTGGTATTCTTAGTGGAGGAGCCCGAAGCACAAGAGAAGCAACCGTGGGAACCCAGAAAGGCTGTGGGCGTGGACTTGGGGTTGGCGAGGCTCGCCACGCTCTCTGATGGGCGCATCTTGGAGAATCCGAGGCCGCTTGAGCGCTCTTTGGAAAAAATCAGGGTACCTCAGAGGAGCCTCTCTAGAAGAAGGTTTCTCTCGAAAAACTGGCTTAAAGCGAAGATAAGACTCGCTAAACAGCACGAACGTGTTAATGATTTCAGACGCGACTCTTTAAACTCGGGGCGCTACTCGCACGGGAGTACGACCTCCTGGTATTAGAGGACTTGAACCTCGAGGGTTTGATCCATAGAGGCGTAACCAAGAAAGGAAGGATGAGGCACCACGACTCCTCGTTCTCAGAGCTAAGGAGGATACTTGAGTGGGAGTTTGTTAAACGAGGGAGAGTTGTCCTCGCTGTTCCAGCGTTCAACTCGTCGCGTGAGTGTTTCTGGTGCGGGGAAATAAACCGGGGTCTAGCCTTGGAAGACCGCGTGTTCCACTGTCCCCCCTGCGGTTTCACCTTGGACCGCGACCTCAACGCTTCTCTGGTTCTCTTAAAACGTGCGGGGTGGGTGCCACCCTTCCAGTGTGCCTGTCTTTGAGCTCCGCCCAATACCTCCCCTACCCTCCTTAGGGTTGGTAAGTGGTAGGCATGGTGGGGTGATGATTCAGGAAGCTCCCGCCTTCAGGCGTGGGTAGCTCACAGTCACCATAAATAAATAGGAAACGGTATTGGAATCTTTCTTTGAAACCAAAGTGATCAAAATCGTGAATTAGCGGCTTTTCCATATAGGCGTTGATGTTTCGAGGGTTCCCACCACTCCCGTCCCCCCAATCCCTCTCTAGAGGTTCAGAGGGGATCAAGAGTTGTTCACATGTTTGCTGAATTCCCCCATATATCGTCACCTTAAAACTCCTGAAGCGAAAGCGTAGTGTGATGATGAGTCGGTCGAATCTTCGCTGCGCCCTTTAACGATTAGAGTTTTACCATCAAAATCTTGGAGGGTTTTAGGGGAAACGTCAAGTGCTCGTTTAGGCTTTTATCAACCGATGTCATATGTCATCTGAGAAATCCGAAGGGATGCACACGTGCCCTGTGTGTAAGGCTGGTTTTTCCACTATGCCTGCACTCATGGAGCACGTGTCGAAAGCACACCCCCAAATGGCTCAAACCATGGGGTCACACATGGAGGGCCGAGAAGTGACGAGGGCTAAGGCGTCCACCTATTTTGGCTGGGCGGCGCTTGGAGGGTTCGTCGGCGCCATACTGATGGGTATAGTCATGATGATTGCAGCTGCCGTAATGGGTGTGACACCACTAATCATGATGCTAGCTATGGGTATAGGTGTGCTTGGGCTATCCCCAACTGGGGGTATTGCGACCGCGATGGGGGGCCTAATACTTCACCTAGTTGACGGTGTGGTGATTGGGCTTATACTCGCCGCGATAAGCTTCGGTGTTAAACGTTTTCTGTTCATAGACAGCGTTAAGCGTGGTGCTTACATCGGCCTCCTAGCTGGCTTCCTCGTATGGCTGGTTTTCGGCCTCCCAGTACTTCTAGCCGTGATGCCGCATGCTATGGTGGTCGCAATAGCCGCGCCGATTGCCGCCGCGAAAGGCGTGCCCATATCCGCCGTGGCGCCAACGGTTCAGTCTAAGCTTATACCGATGATGGGACCAATAGCCGGCGCCTTCCTCGTGGCACACCTAGTATATGGTTTGCTGTGGGGCGTGTTCATCGGATACGCCGTATCGCGTAGAGTGTGAAAAACACAGGATAAATCGACAATAGGAGTGTCAGATTATGGTTTCCTTTTCCACTGGATTCGCTGACAAGATGCGTGAGAGACTTAAGAAATATGAGGAAGCCGATAGGACGGAGGTATCTGCGAAGGTGAAAGTTGTGGTGGACAAACTCGACGACCTGGCATCCACTAGGGGTAGAAACCCGCATTCTTGGTCTGCCGATGAGAATGGTCCAAGCCCGCTAGAGTACTTTATATCCGCCTTGGGCCTTTGCCAGTGTGTACACTACGCCGAACACGCCGCCGCATCAGGGATCAGGCTTGAATCATTGAGAATAGAGATAAACGGCGACTTCAGGGTGACCAGGCCGAGGAACCTAAAGAAGCTTGAGTACACTGTACTCATCCAGAGCCCAGAGAAGCTGGATGTGATAAGGGAGCTGGCTTTGAAGGCTTCTGCTGACTGCTATGTGACCCAGACCTTGAAAAGGGCGTGTGAAGTCCGTGGCCACTTATTGTTGAACGGAGTCGACATCGGTGAGATTTTCTGAACAAGTAGTTGGACTGAGTAGGTGACCACACTGCGTCTGCTAGGTTCATTGGGCGAACACTTCGACGGAGTCGAAACCGAGGCATGACCCTCAATCTATTCTTCTAAGGTAGCAGAGCTTAACCCATCAACTCATCTACTTTTTGTCTAAAATAGCTAAAAGCTTGATTCACTCAGGAACACCCAGTTATCTGTCAGTGTTAGTATCCCACCTTTTTTAGGGGTAGTCCACTCGGCACGATGAGTGATCATTCGCAGGGTTTTGACCATATTGGTCAGATAGAGGGCGTGAATGTATTTTTACGCTTTATGGAGGGCTATAGTGTGCAATCTGTTTATTTTCGTCTATAGTAAATAGTTGGGGTTTAATCCTGAAAAGGGGTATATTGGCAATTGTTGCTTCCTTTTTATCAGATTGGCGCAGTGTGGAAGGTTGGATTGTGGAAACCATTGAAAACGTTTTCTGTACAACTGGTTGGCTGTAGGTATATCATCACATAGTTGGTATAATTGTGTATAGTTAGTAACTAACTATAAACTTTATAGTTTAAATAGTTTTGTCGCCATACTATGTTGGCGACTTGGAAATGAGTGTAAATAAGAAGGTTGCCATAATAAAGGTACGGGTCATGCACTGTGAAGGTTGCGCCAAGAGTATAGAGAATGCGCTACGCCTCCTTGATGGAGTATCTTCAGCCTCAGTTGAATTCAATAAGCGTAGAGCGATTGTTGAGTATAATCCTGAGATAACTGATGTCGATAAGCTGAGACAAGCGATTACTGATGCTGGTTACGATGCGTAAACAGATTATATAAACACATTCTCGAGGGGGGTGGCAGCGAGTTGTCAGTAAAAGCGAAACACCAAGTTAAGATCGGCGGTATGCACTGCTCTTTTTGCGCCAGTAATATCACAAAGGCGCTCAAAAGACAACAGGGGGTTTTGAGTGTGAACGTGAGCCTTGCACACGAAGAGGTGCTTGTTGAGTTTGATCCTTCTAAGGTTGAGGGCTGGCAGCTGGACGAGACGCTTCGAAGTCTTGGGTACACGGTAAGGGACCCAGATAAGGTGAGAAGTTTTGAAGAAGAGGAAAAAGAGTTGAGGGGTGCGCGAAACAGGCTTCTGGGTTCCGCCACTCTTACATTCACTGCGCTGGGAATCATGTCGCTCTACTGGCTGGGTGTGGCACGCCCAATGCCTACGTGGATGCGTGTTGGGATGATCGCTCTGGCTCTGAGTAACGTTTTCGGCTTCGGCTTCCCGATACTGGAGATGACGTACCACTCACTCAGAAGGCTCATCCTCAACCAGCACGTGCTCATGGAGCTAGCTGCTTTCGGGGGGCTGATAGGGGGATTCATAGGACTCTTCGTCGACAAGCGCTTCCCAGCACCAGACTTTTTCGCGATCTCCGTATTCATCGTTTCATACCACTTACTAGGTGGGTACGCCTCGCTCCTAGTGAGAACCAAGAGCTCTCAAGCCGTAAAGAGACTTCTTTCGCTACAGCCTCAGACCGCTAAGGTTATCCGTGATGGAAAAGAAATGACCATTCCAGTTCAACAGGTGTCGAAGGGAGATTTGGTGCGCGTAAGGCCAGGGGAAGCCATCCCCGTGGATGGCGTCGTTGTAGAAGGGGTGTCAGCAGTTGACGAAAGCATAGTAACAGGTGAACCCATCCCGCAGGAGAAGAGGGTGGGACAAGAAGTTGTAGGGGGGTCGGTGAACACAAATGGAAGCCTTGTTATCCGTGTGACCAAGGTTGGTAGCGAAGGCTTCTTACAACGTGTGGCCGAATACATTGAGGAAGCAAGAGCGATGAAGCCAGGAATCCTGCAACTACTCGACAGGGTGCTGGGCTTCTTTGTGCCGGGGGTCATACTCGCCGCGGTCGCGGGTTTCACAGCTTGGAGCTTGGGAGCTTGGGCGCTTACTGGTGCGCCCAACCTGCAGCGCGCCGCTTTCGCGGCTCTCTCTGTGCTTGTGATGGGTTACCCGTGTGCACTCGGAATGGCCACACCGATTGCGATGATTAGGGGTGGCGGATTAGCCTCGGAAAAGGGCATACTTTTTAGGAGCTCTGAAGCATTTCACGTGCTACAATCAGTGGACACGGTGGTCTTCGACAAGACTGGCACAATCACGGTGGGTAGACCAAGCGTGGTGCGCGTTCTACCAGTGGAAGGTGTGTCGGAAAGGGAAGTGCTTGTGCTTGCGGCTAGCATAGAAGCTTTGTCTCAACATCCGCTTGCAAAAGCCGTAGTTGAAGCCGCACGTGAACACGGGTTTTTCTTAGAGCAAGCAAAAGATTTTCAGGAGGTGTCTGGCGCGGGTGTGAGGGCTAACCTTAGTGGTAAGCCGATATTTGTGGGCAAGCTCGACTTTCTCCAAGACATGGGTGTGTCCATCGATACTAGAATAGTGGATGAAGTCTTGGCTATGGAGGCGAAAGGTCAGACTGTTTTCGGCGTTGCGCTTGACGGAAAGCTCATGGGAGTGGTAGGGGTTGCGGACACCATTAAGAAGGAGGCTGCGGATGTTGTGGCCAAAATAAAGGCGCTTGGCCTCACACCTATTATGATCACTGGAGACGCGAAAAGAACAGCCAAAGCGGTGGCGGAAAGCGTCGGTATAGGGCGATTCTACGCACGGGTGACTCCAGACCAGAAGGCGGATAAGGTAAGGGAGCTACAGGCTGAAGGTCACAGGGTGATAATGGTGGGCGACGGCATAAACGACGCCCCCGCGCTGATGCAGGCTGACGTGGGAATCGCGCTTGGCGCTGGTACGGATATCGCCATCGAATCCGCCGATGTGATCATCACTGGAAGTGATTTGAACAAGGTGATCGACGCTATCCAGATTGGGAGAAATAGTTATCGGAAGACCAAGCAGAACTTGGCTATCGCCTTCTCGTTTAACGGCGTAGGTATACCACTTGCAGCGGCCGGTCTTGTGCAACCCATCTGGGCGATGGCCGCGATGGTGTTGAGCGTGACCACCGTGATCCTTAATTCGTTCGGGGTGAAAACCGCCTCAACACTCGGACGACTCTTGACCAAAATGAGAAGTAGAGGTGAAAAAATCCAAGAAAACAGAAAGGAACACACCAAATCCAAAGAAACCGAAAGTAAGCTCGTTCTAAGGATTCCTGGAATCCACTGTTACGAGTGCATATCAAGGATTGAGGGAGCTGTGGTTCGGCTTGACGCTGTGTCCTATCTGGAGATTGACCCCCAATCGAAGGAAGTCGTGGTGTTTTATCGAGATGGAGACGTGCTCAAGGACGAAATAATGAGAAGAATAGTAGAGCTAGGCTATGAGGTGATTCAAAATGACAACTAACCACACCCCCGCATCATCGAACGATTCGAAGTGGTCATCGATGTCGACGCGCTTTACATGCGTGAATACTGATGGCTCCCCCGCTAAGCTACCATCATCGTCATCGAATCCACGGCTACCCTCTACTCATGTACGTAGCCTGCTAACCGCAGTTTTCTCGGTAGCACTCCTTGTACTCCTGTTTATCGGAGGACACTACGTGTACACTCACGACGTGGGCGGTCTGTTCGCTAAGAGCGCGACTACAAAAATTTCGCCACCCTACCTCTTACTCGGACTTGCGTTGGTAGGTGGTGCTACTTCTTTCTTTTCACCGTGTAGCATAGCCCTGACACCTACGTTCTTGAGTATTTTATAGGAACGCAAGGTGATGCAAGAACAACGAATGACTCAAGAGTTGTCGATGGTGCTAGAAGTGAAGAAGAAAATTCAATGGTACACCACTTTAGTCGTCGAGTGCTAAAAACGAGCGTTTTGCTCGTACTAGGAATCCTTACATTCTACGCATTTGCGAGCATCCTAGTAAGTTGGATAGGTGTACTTGTCTATAATTACTTGATCTATATTATCCCCGCCATCGGTGCGATTTTCTTAGGTTTAGGTTATATCGTCTTTACTGGTCGAAGCATAGGCTTCCTTTGGAAGTTAGAACAAATCAATCCCGCCAATCGCTACTACAACGCCATAACAATTAAAGCAAACTCACATACATCTAATTCAAAGGGGACTACTCTCTACCTCTTTGGTGTCTCCTACGGTGCGGCTTCGCACACCTGCACGCTACCCATCTTTCTCGGGATTGTGCTGATACCCCTAGCTTCAGGCGTGTATTGGTTGGCTGGAGTAGCAGTATTCATTTATGGAGTTGCAATCGCAGCCTTGTTTATGTTGATGCTCACCATCGGGAGAAATACCATTACCCGGTTTTATCGCCGCTTGGGAGCATACCTACAGTGGGTGACCGGAGGGTTGTTCATCATCAGCGGCTCTTACCTCTTACTCTACTTCGTTCAAAACTATGGAGGTCTAGTTCTATGAAGATTCAAGGAAGCCAGCAACCAAGCAAACTTTACAAAAAGGTAACCAAAGGAAGATCCAGAACTATAGATACAGTGGTCGCGTTTGTGATTGTGGTTGCTGTGATAGCGTCCATCACATATTTCTTGCTTGACAACCCTCAAAACTCAGGGGTCATCAGTCAGAGCCGGATACCACCTGGCACGCCAGTCTACCATATCGTTGAAGGGCAGCCGGGTTATCCGTATGCCTACTATCCCGATAACCTCACCATCCCAGCTGATAGAATAGTTGTGATTGCTCTAACAGACAACTTGGGGGGTTGCGCCTTGGAGACAATCTTTCAGGGGTTAGGTGTACACGGGGGGAACGCGGTGGTTAATGTCCCAGTTGGGGCTACAAAATACGTCGAAATCTTTGCACCCACTCCTGGAACATACATCTTCCATTGTGGTGCGTATATGTCCTATGGGTACATCACAGCGGAGTAAGATCGAGTGCGGGGTGTCGAAGTCGTATCCGCTACAGAGTGGGCATGCTTTCTCGCTTTATACCTCGGAGGTAATCAGCATGAAACCAAGAGGTAGACACTCCTCGATAACTCGCCATAGGAGGGGTTGGCGCGGTGTGGTTTACGCAGTAATAATCGCCTCAATCACGGCGATTATAGCGCTTTTATCGATTCACACTAATACTCTCACGGAATCTACCATAAGTAGCCGCATAACTACAAGTGTGCAACGGGTTGTTTTACTAATAGATTGTGGGAAGTGTGGTAAACCCTGCACAAGCAACGTAACCAGCTACCCAGACTGCCCCCAACGACTTGAAGAGGGGGTCAAGCGGTTAGAGGGCGTGTACAGTGCGCTTTTTATAGCGGGCTATGCTACTGGTAAGGCCACGTTCGAGTACAATCACTCCGAGGTTTCGCTACAGGCAATAGAAGCAACGATAACCCAAACGACCCCCTACCCCGTATGTTGCACGGGAATATCTCTTGCGAGTAATACTTGGGCGATGACATTGAACAAATATGGATAGCGTTCGATTATGAGGTTTCACACTTTGGTTACACATTCATCGAACCTTCATCAACATAGACACACATCCATCAAGGGGAAATTCCGGAAAATTAAATACAATTCCTATTCTCTGGTGGGAAATGTAAGTATGTTTAAATCGATGGTGTACTTAAAATAGGTGGCTAAATGGAATGTGGGCGCAACAAAATGCTATTGACCAAAGTTCAACTAACGTTGAAACACACAGAGGTATGAATACGTTGCTTGAAGCGCTTGTAATTATTACGCTGGTTTTTCTAATCTTATAGTTTTTGACTGGCATGTGGGTTAATCTTTTTGTGAGCTTCCCTAGCACAACCCAAGCCCAAGGCTTCTTTGGAGTGATGGGTGCAATGATGGGTCTAATGCAGAGCGGTGGTGGCTTATTTATGATTCATATGATGATGGGCTACTTGATATTCTTTCTTTCAATCGTAGACCTAGTGGCCTCGATTATTACTAAAAAAGCGCCTGTAATCGTCACATCGTTGTCTGGCTTTGTCTCAGTGCTCTTCGCAGGCATTAACGGTCTCCTATTCATCTTCTCTGGGTTCACCAACAACCTGAACTCCTATTTCATGGCCACCGGCTTCCTCCTTGCTTTCACTTCATATTCCTTTACGCTGTATACACTCCGAGGATATAGGTAGTGTCCGAATAAGCGACAACCACATTCATGTCTGAGAACATTGTGCGGGCGCTGCAATACTATTATAAGACTTTATCGCTCAAATCAAATGGTATAGCGGTAGCCTCTCGAACGACTTTTGAGACGTGCGTTCCATTCAGTCCACAAAAACGCTTTTCAGTGTGCAAGGATGCGAGCGCCTTGAGGTTGTTATACGGCACATTTTCAAATTATGCGCTTATGCATAATTTATGTGCACTGGAAATAACGTGCTACAAAATGTGGAGCCAGGTTGAGATGATTTACATCAATACCGTATTCCACAGTACCTATGTAATAAAGCATTAACCAAAAATTATAAGAAAATTGTTAATGATGTTGAAGGGTTAGCTGCTTGTTAATTTCTACAACGGTGGACGCGAACACGCATAGTGTGTTCTGATAGAGTTCTCTGCGGTGTGCGTCACATAATAGAGTTAGTACATTGCGCCTGCCTAATGCTTGATAACGTTTATAGTCCTTTCTAGGTCATAGAGAAGAGAGCTTCTCGGTGGATCTTCGAGTTCACCCTTACACAGCGCATCTATCGCCAAAACAATTGATGTGGATGTGATGTTCTGAATTGTAATCCGTGCGCTTTCTGGGTCGACCACCCATTCATTTTTCCTGACCACCTCACGTACCGCCTCAAGGAGTTGGTCAATATCTACTGGTTTAACAACCTCGTAGCGTGTCCGCACCCATCTTTTATCAATACCATGTACTATGAATGCCGCCTGAATCAAGATGTTATTCGGTATTTTGACAAGAGGACCCTGATCCGTCCGTATAAGGGTGTAGTTGAGCGATATATCTTTTATTACACCCGTAAAACCTGGGTAAAGCAAATCATCTGAAAAGTATTTTGGGGGGTAACTAGGTAAAATCGCGCCGTACTGCCATTCAGTTACGGTTATCCTGTCCCCCACCTCAAATGGCCTTGAGAGGAGTAAGAGTAGGCCGGCAAGCACGTTCGAAAGCACCTGTTGTCCAGCTAAACCAATCACCAAACCACCGAATGTCCCCCCTGCAAGCAAAGCCACCCCGCTCACACCTACAATCTTTAACACCGCGAAGGCCAAGATAATATAACCCACATATTTGAGTGTGGTCCTAGCAACACTCGCCTTTTTGGGGCCGTAGAGACTATTCACAACTCTCTCAAACAGGCTCGAAAAAGCTGCAACTAAATAATACCCAAGGATGAGTGTAATAACTACATAGAGTGCTTCGGTATACTTTAGTGGCACTATTTTAAGCACAGATACTGAAACGTACACCAGTGACAGAACAACTGCGGCGATCAGAATTGGTGCCACCAAAAACCTCCAATAACTCTCTTTTCCAGACATCCAGAATCACAATGAAATACAATTTATGTTTAAAAAAGCTTTACACATTGCAAGCAATTTACAGGCTTCTTACACCCGCTTTGATTGACATTTCAACACGCGGTGTTAACACTTTCTGAACTTATACCGCAATCTCTATACAATATCCCGATTGTCTCGATATCCCGCTTAAAGTAAGCTACCTGTGACTGGAGGCTGGAGCTACATGGATCACCACCCCACCATGCCTCCTCCCCTCCACACCAACCCCAAGGTTGGGAGAGAAGGCATTAGGCGGAGCTCCACAGCAAGCGCACCAGAAGGGTGGCACCCACCCTTTCACCACATTAAATGGGTAGTCTTGTCAAGTCTGATGTCTAAGCAGAGTTGGATTACTCAAACCACATCTGTATTCAAAAACGTGATTCACGATATGTGTGGATGCTTGCGTCTCGGATTGTTATAGAACCACTGCATGGGCGGTGGCTCAGTGTTGGTCTGCCAAAGCAGCGCTATCAGCTCACCCATATGGTATAATTGTTCAGTGAAGGATTGAAAGAGGCATTCCTCCACAGTTAACACGAACTCCGCTCCACTTTGAAGCTTCAAAGTAACTTCGGTACCAAGTTGGTTGGCGTCTAATCCGACCAGAAAATTTCTTGTTCTCGACTCTACTTCGTTAAGATGTGCGACCACGTCACTCATGCTCTTATATTCAGACCACTTCTTCCTCACGTATTTATCTGCTTGACGTGGTATGATGTACCCCACTATCCAATCTTCATTGTCAATCATGTGTAAAAGAATATTTTTCATTGAGTAGAAACTGGCCTCCCTATTCTTTTCGAGTTCTTCCCATGGCAGACTCGAAAGCAACTCTACGAATCTACGCCTAACCATTGATGCATACTCATATAGCTCAAAGACCGAGAACACAAACACAGATAACCCGAAGCCTTCTAAAAAACCTTCGAAGTAACACCATTAAGAATCACCCAGCATCCAAAGACTAATTTCACCCGGACAGGGGAAGCTAAAACCTCTAACCATTACGGTAAACCGTGAATATAGCGGGTAGAAGGCGGTGTTATCTTGGTCGGCGGTCAAGTATGGGGCACTCTGTATGATGAGTGGCTTGGGCCGCCCATTCTAATAGTGGTATTATTGCACTCCGTAGCGATTTTCCGTTTTCTGTCAAAGTGTACCTCACACGTAAAGGTGTACGATCGTTTACGCTGCGCGCTATTAGACCCATGTTTTGCAGCTCTTTAAGCGTGTCTGCAAGAGACTTGGGACTGATTCCTCCGAGCTCTCTAAGGATTTTATTGTAGTTCGCTTCTCCGTGGATACCTATTTGATTAAGCACGAGAAGAGACCACTTTTTACTCACCTTGGCTATCATGCTTTGGAGTGGGCATTCGACACGTCCGCCCCGTCGCCTTCGCCGCAACATTTCTAATAACACTGATTCGACACCAACCTTTACGGCTTTCGCCTAGTCAGCAGTTTCAAAATAGATTAGGTTTATATAGATTTCTGGATTTAAGCATTCGGTTGTGCATTGGCAGTAGGCTGATAGCGAAGACCCAATACCTCGGCTGAGAGTGAGAGGGGTACGTGTACACCTAGAGGCTGAAGATGGTCGGCGTTCCCCATGAGGCCTTCCCCGGCGACGTGGAAGGCGGGTGAGCGGGTGAGCGGGTGAGCGGGTGAGGGGTTGGGTGCGCCCTGACACGAGGAGGCAGGGCTGACTGTTCCCGATGAACTCGTCAGGGGTCTGCATGATGCCGTGATGCCCAAGCCTAGGGGGTATGCGGACGCATACCCACGTATGCCCATGTAGGGTGAAACCTGCAAGCCTCCTATATTCAAAACAGATATGGAAAATAACGGGTTTTGATCTTATCAATGCTACCCGATTAGGGTTGAGTGAACACTCCCATCCGAGCTCAAAATCTGTTTATCCATAAATCACCAGCAATCGCCAGATTCTTTAAAGGGTTTATACAATTTTCACACCACTGGGGAGAGTTCCATACAATATCACGTCTCCACATGTTTGTATGGTGAACCGCCTGCCACGTCCCGCCCCGTATGGTAAATCAAGATCTATTCTAAACGTCGATTTTGTTTTGAAAACAAATGTTGGGTCTACGGGGGGAGCTTTATGCATCAACCACCCGAACTCGATGCTTTCCCAACCATGAGTGTCATGTTGGACTCTTGTGAGCTTCTACAGGGATATATCACTGCGCCTCACACATCAAGAGTGGGTTTTCATGAATTCATCAAGAAAGCCCCCACCCTGGGCCTTCCCTGCTTTAGCAACCCTGCCCCTTAATACAGAGGGGTAGGCTTTGGAACCCTATAAGTGTTTCCACTAAGGACAACCTTCTCAAAGTGGCTTACACTATTCTTATGTCAACGTGAAGGCTTAGCTGATCAATGTACCCCGGTCTACCCAATAATACATTAAGGACTCGGTTATCGCCCACAAGCTCTCGAGCTTACCTCTAAGGTATTCTTAACACAGACGTATGGTCCATCTGCCAAGGCGAGTGTACACCACATTTGGCCGCTGTGATTCGCACACACTTTAGCCTAGAGTGGTGAAAGTTTAACCACTTAAAGCGGATACTTCTTGGCTTGGGTTTAAAGCTTAAAGCACCAAGGTTTTACTCGTTGCATTAGAATGTCGAGACTGCTTTCCTTACCATACTTTGAAAAATGGTTAGTACTGGGTGTGGTCATAGGGATCATGGCTGGCTTAGGTGCTATGGCGCTGTACTTCGGTATTAAACTCTTTGAATACCTGTTTCTGGATTCGTTGGCGGGTGCAAGGATACCACACCCAGTTGGGGAGGGGGGGAGCGTCGTGTTTGTTTATGCGGTTAAGCATCCCTACGCGCTACCACTGGTTGTGGGGCTGGGCGGCCTCATTTCTGGGTTGATAGTGTACACTATTGCACCGGAAGCTGAAGGCCATGGAACTGACGCCGCCATAGACGCGTATCACAATAAGCAGGGAAAGATTAGGAGGAGAATACCCTTTGTGAAGCTTGTTGCATCAGCGATCACGATCGGAAGCGGTGGGAGTGCGGGTAGGGAGGGTCCAACGGCGCAACTGGCGGCGGGTATAGGCTCGGCTATAGCTGACATGTTCCACCTGAGCCCGCAGGATAGGCGTATAGCTGTTGCGGTGGGTATAGGTGCAGGTATTGGTACAATCTTTAAGGCCCCGATAGGTGGCGCGGTTTTGGCTGCCGAGGTGCTGTATAGGAGAGACCTTGAACCCGAAGTTATTTTCCCCGCGATAGTTGCTTCATCCGTAGGCTACTCTATTTTTGCCTCAATAGTAGGCTTTGAACCAATATTTGGCTACTATACCGAAGCTTTCAGCGTGCTAAGGCTACCCTTCTACGCCATACTCGGTTTGGCGGCTGGGGGTCTGGCAATCGTGTATGTGCGATCGTTCTACGGTGTTAACTCAGCCTTTAAAAAGCTTAGGATTCCACCGCATGTGAAACCCATGATCGGAGGGGTAGCGGTGGGTCTTATCGCACTCGTTTTCCCAGAGGTGATGGCCACGGGCTACGGATGGGTGCAGCTAATTATATCGGGCAATCTCAAAGCGCTTGTGGGTGGAGGTCTTCCCGTAATAGTGGTTTTGGCTCTCCTGCCTTTCATCAAGATTATAGCCACATCTATGAGTGTGGGTTCGGGTGGCAGCGGTGGAGTGTTCGCCCCAGGCATGGTTATAGGAGCATCTCTAGGCGGCTTCCTAGGCTTAGTCTTCCACATACTCTTCCCAAGCGTTGTCCCCAGCGTGGCACCGTTTGCGATAGTCGGCATGCTCTCATTCTTCGGGGCCGCTGGTAAGGTGCCTCTCTCAGTTATACTGATGGTTGTTGAGATGACTGGCAGTTTACAGCTTCTCCCAGCCGCGATGCTGGCCACAGCGATATCATACACGGCTTCTGGGTTAAAGTACTCCATTTACCGCTCACAAGTAAACACACACAGAGATTCACCGGCCCATATGGGTGAGTATAATACACCCCTCTTGTCATCAATTAGAGTCTCAGAGATCGGTCTAAGAAACCTTGGTGTTCGACCAGAAGAAACCGTTGAGAACACTATTAAAACCATGAATGACCTCAAACTATTCTCGCTTCCTGTGGTCGACGGAGATAGGTTCATAGGCGTGGTCTACCTAGACCAGATTGTTAACAAGGGTGGACCTGTGTACAACTATACCGAGAAAGGCGCATCATACGTGAAGTTAACCAGTACAGCGGACCAAGCATGGGATGTTATGATGAAGAATAGGACTATGTGGTGCCCCGTGGTTGAGAATGGTAAGTATTTGGGGTCAATAACGCTTGAAGACATATTGAGAGAATACAGAAAGAGGTCACTCACGTTAAGTCAGACCTTACCACTTGGTTCAGGAACCAAAGAACCCACCTAAATGTGTCGAGTTCAACCCTCTGATTAAAATACGCGGAACCACTGGCGATAACACAGCATTATCTACATACCATTGGAACACACTGTAATGGAACATCCTACATCTTAGTTTTTTCTAAGCGGTAGCCAAAAGTGTTCACAACGCTTGGATACAACGCCTGATGAAACGTTATCTAAGTACTACTCATCTCTGGTGAAGCCTTAAATAGAGGATATCATCCTACGCCTCGTGGTAAAGACAGTTAGATTCACTAACTGCACCGTCTATACGCCGTGGGATATCGCTGACTCCTTGGTTTTCTCCGATAGGGTGATCCAAGTGGGAGGCGGGCTGCGGGGGGATGTTGAGGTGGACCTGCACGGGGCGCTTGTTGTACCCGGGTTCGTGGATGCTCACGCCCACCTCCGCTCGACGGCGTTCAAGCTCGCAACACTCGACCTGCAGGGTAAGTCGAGGGAGGAGGTTGTGGTATATCTTAGACACGCTTCGCCCACATTGAATGGATGGGTGTACGCACGCGGGTGGGATGAAAGCTTCTGGGGTGGGGGAGACTACCTCACACCCGACGAGATTGAGAGCGAGCATCCGGTGCTCGCTGTGCGTGTTGACGGCCATATGGGTGTGTTAAACCCAAAAGGAGTGAGCGCCGCGCGAAGCATGGGTATAGAGCCGTCTTCTTCTGGTGTGGTTAGGGAGAACGAGCTAGCCAGACTCGAATCAATCATCACTGAGGGGTTCGACGCAAGCAGCTGGCTGGAGAAGGCTCAGGAGTATTGTTTAGAGAAAGGCGTGACAGCTGTCTGCGACATCGGCAAACCAGAGAATGTGGAGTACTATTTACAGAATCCCCCAAAGATTAGAATTGTTTACTCACCTATCGGTTTGACGGGTAGGGGTTGGCGCACGGGGGAAGAGCTCGCCCCAAACCTTTACGTCGGCTTCACGAAGCTCTTTGCGGATGGCTCCATCGGCGCGCGCACGGCAGCGGTTTCCTCAGGCTACGCCGACGGTGAAGGTGAACCACGCCTCTTCTACACGGACTCACAGCTTGAAGCAACTTATAGAGAATCGATTAGCTCTGGAATGGAGGTGATGACACACGCCATAGGCGACCTAGCCGTAGCCCAGGTCTTAAGGGTGTCCAAGCGGTTCAGTGGTAGGAGGCTTAGGGTAGAGCATAACGAGCTAGTAATACCAGAAGAATTGGAGGCTGACGAGGTGGGTCTCGTGTGCAGTATGCAACCCAACTTCCTCCAGTGGTCTGCTCCAGGCGGACTCTACGAGAGGAGGCTTGGCTCATATGTGATCTCGGCCAACAACCATTTCAGGTGTCTCCTCGAGCGGGGTGTTAGGCTGGCCTTCGGCTCCGACTCGATGCCGCTAGACCCAGCCTACGGTATTAGCCTAGCACTCAACCCACCCCACCCCAAGCAGAAGTTAAGTCTGCAGGAAGCAATAACCTGCTACACCTACAATTCAGCGTACGCCAACCACCTCGAAACTAGGCTTGGGTCAATAGAGGTTGGTAAAGCAGCCGACCTAGTGGTACTCGAGACCAGCCCAAAACTTAAGGTGACGCAGACCTACTTGGGCGGAGTAAGGGTTCCTTCCAGTTTTAGACGTAAACAGCGGGAAAGCATTGGTTAGCGCTCGCCCGATTCGTATGGGCAGACATTAGGGTTGTTTGCAGAACCAAGCATTTTAAGCATGGATTCACGTTGGGCTTAAATATTAGAATATTCGAATCT
>Ga0208548_100036_pt1 | contig 69640 bp, 75 predicted proteins | sample ECH_Chost_MetaG_FD_187133 | JGI IMG/M metagenome (GOLD analysis project Ga0208548, IMG submission 187133) | Hot spring microbial mat communities from Yellowstone National Park, Wyoming, USA - ECH_C host_MetaG (SPAdes) (version 2) | ecosystem: Environmental > Aquatic > Thermal springs > Hot... | reverse complement strand
TTTCCTTCATAAGCTCTTTAAAGAGCTTTGGAGAAGGAGAAAGGCCTTCCATCTGAAGGTTTTGGTAGCGTTGAGCTACCTATCCTCAACCCACATTGCTCCTTTCGGGGCATTATCCATCCCACATTTGGAGAACTCTTACTAGCATTCATTAATACATTAGTTAATTACTATCATAATCATTTTTTTTTGAAACTGCTGTTTTTAGGAAGATATTTGAAAGTACATAATAATATCCATATTAAAAGCATAATATTCTACATAAGCTAAAGTAGGATTGAGGAATTTGCTTCTCGCAAATACCGGAGTAAAACCATAGGATATTCTAAAAACCATCATACCTAAAAAACCAAAAACCAAATAAAAGAGTACATATTTTATATTGAAGAATAGAATCCTTAATGTGTATATGAGGAAAAGTATTGTTCCTGCCAAAAGGTACCTGACCTCCTCCCCACCCTAAAAGGTTGAGGGTTCCCTTTTAGAGAAGTTCATTGGTTTCCAGCATTGATTCATGGCTACATCTCGCATCTGCTGGACATTAGAAGGATCAGAGCTTCCCCCATTTTATCTGGTTTTAAGGAACCTTCATTAAAAGGGTTGCTAACCCAAAATCTGGATTCTATAAAGAATCCTTCATTTAATAATTGCAATACTGAATGCTCCTCCTTAAGTCCCATAAAGCCCTCTATCGAGCTTAGGAGGAGCGTCATTGAGTTTCCTAACACATTCTTAAATTTTAATTATTTAAGCCTTTTCATCCCCGCCATAAATGGCGAGGCTTTCATTTATGTAAATCCTGTTGTTAAGAATGTTAAAAGCGTTCTGATATTTCTTTCAATTGGTTATAATGAATAAGTATGTGCCATATATTTTTAAAATATAATTATTCTATTAATTCTATAGATGCTTAGTTGCAAGATAATAGTAACCTTAGGAGAGAACTTAAATTATGCATTTCCTGACCCTCATCCTCTTAATAAAAAAAGATATGAATTATTTCTTAAAGAATTACGAACAAGCAATATTTTAAAAGAAGGATATGCAGAAATCATTGAAGGGAATTTTGCCAGCGAAGAAAATCTGCTTTTGTTCCATTCAAAAAGTTATATAGAATTCGTAAAGAGAATGTCGGAATATGGTTCAGGTTATTTGGATTACGGCGATACGCCTGTTTTTAAAGGTGTATTTGAAGCTTCATCCTATGTTGTAGGATCAACATTAATCGCAATTGACAAAGTATTTGAGAATAAAAATATCCATGCTTTTAATCCAATAGGAGGATTACACCATGCATTCTTTGATAGAGCTGCAGGGTTCTGTGTCTTTAACGATCCTGCAATAGCTATAATTTATGCGAGAAAAAAATACGGAATTAAAAAAATACTTTACTTTGATATAGATGCCCATCACGGAGATGGTGTTTATTATTCATTCGAAAGTGATCCTTATGTATACATAGTAGATTTCCATGAAAGCGGAAACTATTTATTTCCTGGAACTGGTTTCGATTATGAAAGAGGAAAAGGAGAAGCGTATAATACAAAGTTAAATATTCCTTTGGAGCCTTTTTCCGGTACTAAAGAATTTTTAAGAGAATTTGAAAAAGTTAAAGAATTCCTTAAAGATAAAGAATTTGATTTGATACTCTTTCAATGTGGAACAGATGGCATGAAGGATGATCCAATCACGCATCTTGAATACACTGAAACTGTTCATTTTGAGACTGCAAAATATCTGCATAGACTTGCCCATGAAAGATGTAAGGGAAGAATTGTAGCAATGGGTGGTGGAGGTTACAATCCAGAGAACGTTGCTAAAGGATGGATGAAAGTTATTGAAGCTATGACCAAGCTTGATTAAAAAGATAAATTAAAGCAAAGTGTTGCAAAAATTGTTACTACATTAAATGGATTTTGAAGAAATTGAAAATAGATTAAAATTTATCGAGATGGAGATAAGCAAAGGAAATTTAAATCTTAAGAAGCTAGGATTTTGGGAGATTGTAGAGGAAGCAAAAAGGAATAAAAAGATTGCTGAATTGTTGGGTAAAAAGATTGCTGAAATCAACAAAAAGGTATTTGAAACAAAATGGAAATGGAAGTTCCCACCATACCAAGGGATAACCTTACTATTGATAATTTCAGCAATAACATTGTATTTTTTCTTTTACTCAACCAATGATCCTTTTTATCTAAGTGTGTATTTGCCCATCGCATCGTTCATTTTATCAGCTTCACTTCATACACCTATTCAATATTTCGTAGGAAGAATTTTTGGAATAAAGTTTATTTATATTTATCCCAGAGGTATCTACATGTTCCAAAGAAGATCAAACAGCAAAATAAAAATTGAACCTGCTTTAAAGGTTGATTACGAAAGCTATCTTAATGCTTCCCCCTTAAAAAGAGCTTTAATGCATGCCTCAGGAGCCACATTTACACTTATTGCTGTTTATTTCTTCTTCATTTATTCAATAATTGCTAAAGCTTATATATGGTCAATAGCAATTTGCGGTGCAATTGCAATAATCTATACTTTAACGGATATATTTTATAGCGCTAAGATGGCGGCATTTAAAAGATTCCTTAATGAATACAAGACACATAAAGAACTAAAAAATATTAACAAACATTAAATTATTTTTTATTGCTAAACATTGAAAAAGTTATTATCTTAATAATCGATTTATCATGCGTAGTATGATTACTTATGAAGATATCTTAAGAGCGAGAAAAATATTGAAAGATGTTGTGCATAAGACTCCTTTAGATTATTCCACTACGTTTAGCAAGCTTACAGGTTGTAATGTATACCTTAAGCTAGAATGTCTTCAAAAAACAGGGGCTTTTAAAGTAAGAGGCGCCTATAATAAGATATTCTCTTTATCCGATGAACAAAAGTTAAGAGGAGTTGTAACAGCATCTGCTGGAAATCATGCACAAGGTGTTGCATATTCTAGCAAAATACTGGGAATTAAGTGTACAGTTGTAATGCCTGTTAATGCTTCGCCTGCAAAAGTTGCTGCAACAAGGTCATACGGAGCAGAAATAGTCTTCCATGGAAATATGTACGATAATGCGTTAGAAAAAGCATTGGAAATAGCTGAAAAAGAAAACAAAGTTTTCATACATGCATTTGATGATGAACATGTGATAGCTGGACAAGGAACAATTGGAATTGAAATATTAGAGGATCTGCCTGATGTTGATGCAGTAATCATGCCTGTTGGAGGTGGAGGACTAGCATCAGGTATAGCTATTGCTATTAAAAGTAAGAAACCGAACGTCAAAATAATAGGTGTTCAAACAAAAGCATTCCCTGCAATTAAAGAAACTTTAGAAAAAAATAGAATAGTCGAGATAAGTAATGGTTTTACAATTGCAGATGGTATAGCTGTAAAGAAGCCTGGAAACATCACATTGGAAATACTGAGGAAATACATGGATGATATTGGATTGGTAGATGATGAACAGATAGTTAAGACAATGTTTCTACTTATGGAAAGATCAAAGCTAGTTATTGAACCTGCGGGCGCTGTTGGACTTGCATACTTACTTAATGAAGGGAATGAGAAACTTAAAGATAAAAAAGTAGTTGTAGTTTTAAGCGGAGGGAACGTGGATATGTTCTTACTTGGACAAATTGTTCATAAAGGTTTAGGTAGCATAGGAAGATTGGTGAGAATATCGGTCCAATTATATGATAGGCCTGGCGAGCTAAAAAAGGTTATCGATACTATAGCAGCAAACAGGGTAAATATCGTTGATGTTATGCATGATAGATTAGGAAGTGATGTTAGAGCTGGAAGTGCTAAAGTCATTCTCAGCTTAGAGGCTGAGAGTAGCGAACATATTGATAATCTCCTGAAAATCCTCAAAGATAAAGGAATAGAATATCAACTAGAACCATAAGAACAAGCTAAAATCCTTCAGCTTTTTTATAAAAGATTCAATCTATTTTAAAACATTAAAATCATTAACAGAATCAATAAAAGCGTTTTTAAATCATTGCGGGCGCCGGGATTTGAACCCGGGTCACCAGCGTGGCAGGCTAATGTCCTAACCTGGCTAGACGACGCCCGCAACTATTTTATTATTTTTCCTTTTCCGTATTTATTTTTAAACGGTCATGAAGCTCATTTAAATGCCTTTTCATCATAGATCAGGGTAACTCTAATTAATCATCGCCAAATATTAAAATATTAGGAGTATTTTAAATTGGTATTAACTGAAGTTCAATATCGTATTTATTTGCAATCTTTTCTAGTTTTCTTGATGCTTTATGTTGAATCCTTGAATAATAAGAAACAGGAACTTTAAGTATGTACTTTTCACCTTTTTTCTCTATTATTGTTTCAGAGGCAGGAGCATACTTCTTTATGACTGAAAGTACTACATTCTTAATATGATCATCCTTTGATTCTTTCTTAATGGGAACTACAAAAGTCCTTTCACCAAACACGTATATTTCATATAAAGGTTCTTCTGTTTCAAGATCTTTGACCAAAACTACGGGCCTTGTAAGATCAGCTTCAGTTAATCCATGTGGTATTTTTACAGATGTCTCTAAGGTATATGTTTCCTTTATTTCTCCATATTTAATGAAAATTACAGTATCTATTATTGATGGGATCATTCCAAGCTCAACCCTGTTTATAAACCTTTGAATTGCATCTATGGGGGTGGTTGCATGTACTACTCCAACCATTCCTATTCCGGCCAATCTTAAATCAGTAAACATCTCAAAATCCTTAGTATCCCTCATTTCGTCAAATATTGTATAATCTGGTCTTGAAAGCAATAACACATCATGTAATTCCTCTGAGGTGCCATGGGTTTTTGAAAGCTGAGTAATTTCTGCAGGAAGAACCATATCCCTTGGTGACTCAAGAGTTTTTACTATTTTATTTTTCCTATGATAGAACTCAGCCAACGCTTGTGCAAACGTAGTTTTACCCATTCCAGGTGCTCCAGCTATCAGAATACCTTCAGCCTGTTTTTCGAGCCTTTCAAGAAGCTTTGGTGTTATATTATAATCCTCAATCCTCATACTTTTTGTGGGTCTAACAATCGTTACCTCAATACCGTCTGATAAAGGTGGCTTGGTTAATACTATCCTATAATTACCAAGCTGAGCTATTAAAGAAGATTTTCTATCGATTTCTCTAACTTGTTCATAAGAAGCTTTTGCTATTTCATAAATTTCCTTTGTAAGAGCTTCCAAATCACTTCTCGTTAAAATCTTTTCTCCAACTCTTTCCAATTCCCAACTCCCTGGTTTTCCTTTCTTAACAAACGGATAAGTTCCCTCCTTTAAATGTAAGCTCATAACGTCATCTTCAAAGTATTTGGTAAAGCTTGGAATACTTACGGTAGGTTTTACATAAATACAACTTATATTGGAAGCTTTAGAAATTTCATACAATGATTCATCTCCTGTGATAATAGTAGCCCCCATTTCTATCGCCAAAGTTAATAAGAAGTGGTTCTTATTATTCTCAAAATCCTCGAAAGATAAACCTTTTGGTAAATGATTTGTAAGTTCAACATATAATTCATCATTGCCGTTAACCAGTTCTGTAATTTCACTAACAGCTTCCGAAAAAGACTTTAGCTCTTCTACCGTTTTTGTATGCTTAAAGAAAGCAGTATGTATTAGTATTCTTCCTTTTATTTGATAATCAGCAATAATACTCTTCAATGTATTATTAGTGACCGAATAAAGGTCAAGTATATATTTACTCAACACGGCTTATCTTTTTATTACAACTTAACTTAAAATAACTCATTAATTAATTTTTTCTTTCAAGCTCTAATTAGTTCAAAACCGTTTTTATTAGCAAATTCAGCTATTATTTTTCTTTTTTCGCTGTCTACTCCTTTCCAATCTATCAATATTTTGTCAACATTTTCCATAGTCTTTCTAATAGGCTCGAATAATGTTTCTTCGTTTAAGTTGGCCTTTTCCAATGAATATTTGGAAATAATGTGGGATAACGCATATGTTTCTTCCATCTCATATTTTATGAATGCTGGAGCATAATGAGGACCGCCAAAGCAAACAACAGGTTCATATTCAAACCAGGTTTTTAGATCAATGGCTTCCAATATCTTGTTAACAACCAAGCTTGCTATTTCGATGCTATTCCACTCTCTTTCTGAACTTCCTATTTCAACAAATATTGAAGGAACTTTTTCGATAAAAGGACCATGATGTGTTGCTTCAAGTCCAACCTTAATTTTTATCAATTTTTCTAATTCAAGCATTTTTATAAATATTAATTTCATAAAATTAGCTGAAACGTAGCTTAACTTATTGGGAAAACCTCCTAAAGGGTTTTCATTTGAAAAATTTCCAATAGGATGGATAAAGATGCCAGGAATTTCACTTTGGGATTTATGCTTCGATAAGAAAATAAAAAAATCTGCTTCAATGTAATTGTCCAAATAATCTAGCTTAAGAAGGCTTCCCTTAAATGAAGCCAATTTGATATTTTTTGTTAATTCATAAATCTCATATTCCTCATTGAAATATTCCTTATTATATTCATGATTTTTTAAAATAGCTTCCTTCATTCTTCTCGAAGCCATATCTTCTTCTGAAGCTATCAGTAAAACTTTTTTATTTTGAAAATTCATAAAAACCACTTTACCATGTAGTATACTATTTTTTTAGTCACAGGATCAACAGATGCTATGATTAGCTTCTTTCTTACGTTATGTGAAAGTCTACCAGCCCTTAATATTTCTGAAGCTGAGATTTTGTTTTTCCTAACAACGACATCAACCAAAAATGGAGCATGATCTATTCCAGGACCGTACTTATAAACCATGAATGTAACTCCGTATTTCATACCTGATTTTACAATATAGCCTTTCTCTCTTAGATCTTGATATACTGCATACTTTTCGTTAAAATTATCAACATATTTGATAGCCTCTTTAATTGCATCTTCTTCATTCATCTTCGACCCTTTTTCATCATATACCTCCAACTCGCCTTTTTTTATCAAATATAATGCTTCGTAAAAACTAAGAATCATTCTAGCTTTAAATATCGGAGTTTTAGGCTTACTTATCTCAAGTGGTTTCCCAAAGAAATTTATCTTATAAACTAAAGGTCCTTTATCTGAATCTAAAATTACAAAATGTCCATTTGTATAGATTGCTTCTTGCTTCATATAACTATTTATTTTATGGCTTACACTATAAATTAGACTTGCAAACTAAAAAAATCTTCAGGATAGCAGTAATAATTGCGATTCTAATTTCCTTAGTTTTTTTTGTCTCCAGTATAAATTTGGGAAAATTATTTTTAGTGTTGTCAAACGCAGATCCTTTGTTTGTAGGATTAATAATCATTTCTTATTTTTTAGCGATTTTAATGTTTATACTTGCTTGGCATGTTATTTTAAGCATTGTTACAACGGTCAAATTTAAGCATAATTTCATAGCTACTTTGCTCCAAATATTTGGGAATATCGTAATTCCTTCAGCTTCGTTAGGTGGAGAAATTTTAAGAGTGAGTTATTTAAAAAATCGAACAAACACCAATTTAGAAAAGTTAATTGCCTCGATAGCGATAAATAGGCTTCAATATGGTATTACAATGATAGCGTTTATTATGATAGGCCTATTTTTTATCTTGTTGAATGGTATTTTTTCTTTATACATATTCTTAGCATTCATAATTATCATTATTTATACTTTTATAATATACTTTCTAACCTTCAAATCAAAAGTGATCAAGTCATTTAGTGCAAAAATAATAAATTTCTCTCACAAGAAGTTTAATAGGCCAAAGAACTATTTAGAAGCAATAGATAAAGTAAATGATTTCATAGATAAGTTCGATCATTGGATAAAAAATATAACGAATAATAGGCTCTGGTTCTTGGGAATATTTTTGATGATACTACAATGGTTATTTAGCTCATTAACTATTTATCTAGCTTTTTTGGCTATTCATTACAAAGTCAATTTTACTATTATCGTATTTACGTATCCTATATTTGTCCTCTTAACTGTTACTCCTTTAGGCATCCCTGGCAACATAGGTTTTCTTGATTTAGTTATGATAGGATTATACACAAAACTGGGTATTGATATTGTGTATGCAACTGCAGCAACTTTAATTGCAAGATCATTTATGTTACTTGAAGATTTACTTATAAGTGTTCCTTTTGCTATAAAACATAGAAAACATTACATAAATTGAAATCTTTGTTCTTAAGAGCGGGATGAAGAAACTTGCGCATGCAAGAATTTAAGAATATCTCGTAAATTCAAACGATCTTCCTGAGCTCATAGAGGGGCTAATAGGATTTAGAAAAGAAGAATCAGTATTTCTATTTAATTAAGGATTTTATTAGAGACCAGATATAAGCTGCTCTTTTAATGAATGTATATTTAAACCAGACAACATAAAAAGCTCTGATTCTTTCATTGCTCAGCAAATGAAAGATGTAGCCATTAATCAATGCTGGAAACTAATAAGCTTCTCTAAAAGGGAACCTCTCCATCCTAGGGTAGTAAGGCGGTCAGCTATCTTCCTAAAGGTCTCCTTATCGTAGCAATCGTATTATTAGCTATACCATAAGCCTTCGCTTCTGATGTATTTATTATAACTTGTTCAAGAGGAAATTCTGAAGAAATTATTGCATCAAACACAATTCTTTTCTTTCCTCCAACAACTGCTTCAATTTTATCAACTATACCAAGTTCATTTGCTATTTTTTCGTTAATTTTTGCTTTACCTTCTTTTACCTCTTCAGATAAAACAAGTCTTAGTCTTTTTTCCTTTCTTACTTTATCCTGACTCATACAAATTAAACTTCTGTTGGTTTAGATTTAAATATTAAAATGCAACCATAAACATTAATAGAATGTTAGGCTCTTCCAAAGCATCGAAATTTATTTGCTTTATGTTAATATTTTTAATAATTCTTCAGTTTGTTCCTTATAAAGCTCACTCTACGTATAGTAACCCTTTGATTAATGAAACTCTTACCATAGATCAGCTTTATGATAATTCAGTTTTTACTGTTAAAGTCAGTTCCTATAATTTCTCTGATATATTAAACCTGACTCAGAATTATGGGAACTATATCGATTATTACATTCTAATAGTTTCAAACTTGAATTTGAACAACCAAACTTTAAGCTGGTTTTTAACCCAAAATCCTGAAATTAACTTCTTAGATTTCTTATCAGAGAAGAACTTAATACTTATTATAGATTACAAGAACTTCAATTTAAACATACCAAAAGAAATAATTGATTACGTGGATTCTATTTTGAAAACAAACTTTATTAATATAGAGAACAGGAGTTCAATGTATGTTTATTCTGCACCTGCAGATTACAACAGCTACATTGATTATTTTCTTCAAAAATTTAAGCAATACAAGAATGGATTTTTGAATATAACTTATTCATTGCATCCTTCACTTTTAGTTTATAAATATGTTGAAAACGGCTTAGATGATATTTATTCTGTAGGAATAGCTAGTGTTTTGAATTCAACAATCATTTCCAATCAAACTTACTTCATTCTGAATTACAGTAGGTTGCTGGGAACAATTTCTCCCTCACCTTACTCAAACAAATCCTATATAGAAATAAATTTGTTTGGAATGCAAGCTATTTCCTCTAATCCAAAAATTCCCTTTTTCAATTCCTATTCCAACGGCTATGTTTCTTCAGGCAAAATACTTTTGGATAAGGATACTTCTATTAGGGATTTTTATATAAATGCTTCTTTAATAAATCCCTTCTTGATTATTCAACAAATTGCAAATCCTGCGATTACAAATTCAACATTAAATCTTCAGGTCCTATTAAGAAATATAGGCACGTTAAAAGCTAGTAATGTTACCGTTAAATTAAGCGTTCCTAATAATTTTGAAGGCCCAAGAACTATATACTTTGGTGATATAAAACCTAACGGATTTTTAACAAAGAATATCACTTATACAATAGTCTCAAATGAACCAAATGTCTATTACCTTCAACCTCCTGTAGCTACATTAAAAGTAGGTGAGACAAACCTAACATTCATAGGAAACCCAATATATGTTGCTTATAAAGTAAGTAAATTTGCTTCATTAAGTTTATCTATTGAACAAATAAATCTCGATTATTTAACTTCAATTAAAAACAGAGTAAGTTTTCTGCTAAATATAACCAATAGTGGTAATACACAAGCAAGTAATGTATCTATTCAAATTGACTATTATCGATCATTCTTAAAAGCAATAAATGCTTCACAGAGCTTTATATTGAATGTTACATTGTACTTAAATAGATTCAATGAATTACCTACTAATGCCTCTTTATTTAACCAAATATTATTATCATACTTAAGTGAGAATACAACATATAGGTTAAATTTAACGGGAAATCTTTTCAATTCTATGCTAAATTATGGATACACAACATATGCATCATTTAGGCCATATCCTGTTAATTCTGTTTTTAATTCAACGTTTGATCTAATTTTTTCTTACGAAGTTATTGGAGGAAGCGGTAACGTTAGTTTGAAAATTCCCATGATCGCTTTGAAAAATTTAACGATAACCAAGCCTATAGGTTTACCAATAATAAATAATAGTTATGTTTTTTCCTTTTCTCTAATTAGCGGCAGTAAAAGCAGTATTAGCTTTAGTTTTAGGTCAAACTCCATCAATACATTCTATCTTACACCAATATATGAAGAAATTAGGCTTTCAAAATATCTTATCTTGCTTCCAACTTCTGTTTTTACAAACGGTATAAATATAGTTAGAGATTTCAATACAACAAATCTTCAAATAGGGGGAAAGGTTAAACTTGAAATAAGAATTACAAATTTCGCAACGACACCGATTTATAATTTAAATATAATAACGCAACTTTATAAGGGATGGGAGATAATAAGCGGAAACAAAGTTATAACACTAAATAGCTTATCGTCCCACTCAACGTATTCTGCAATATTATTCCTCAATGCATCAAAACCAACTTCCCCCTATATTCCTCCCACATTACTGAGCTTTGAAATAGGCAACTTAACATTTTCAGAATCTACGAATAAATCTTATATAAAAGTTTTTATGCAGTTTAGCTTTAAAGCTGTTAATATTTATTCAAACAATTTAAATAATTTTACGGTAAGAGTTTACTCTTTAGGCAACAATTTAATAGCTAATTTGACATCGATCAACGGCATTGCCAACTGGAATGGATACTTAGGAGTTTTTAATGTCCAAGTTTCATTTAAAGGAATAGTAGTTTTTAGCAACCAATTGAATTTAACAGCAGATAATTCAACGATAACGCTTATCACAAATGTAACCTCCATCAAGATAATAATAGCTGATGTTTTTGGTCAACAGATTCAAAATGCATACATAACAATAGAAGGACCTTTTGCTCAGCAGGCTGAAAAATCCCAATCAGAATATATATTGGATAATCTTCCGTTCGGAAGCTATACTTTGAATATACAAATTGAAGGTAAAGAATATAACATACCGATATTCATTGACCAATTTACGCCAAGACAAATAAAAATAAACTTGCCTATTATTTATTCTCTAGGATATGCCGTTAGTCTGCAATTATTTGCTCTGATTATTTTTATAGCTTTCCTAATCGTAACTTTCATAGCCTTTTATAGGATAAAGAAAACAAAATCAATTACTTCAGCTACTAGAAAATAAAACTCCAGCCTCTTCAAACTTCACTTCTTTTCTTATTAATTTTTTCAAAATTTCGCCTACCTGGCTTGAAGCTATCCTAATTTGTTTCCAATCATCCCTGTTCCTTATTGTCACCGTATTATCTTCGATACTTTGGTAGTCTACTGTTATACAGAAAGGTACTCCGATTTCATCGTACTTTGCATATATCTTTCCAATGTATTCAGTATCATCAAATATAACATCTAAATCATTACTCTTCAATTCTTTGTAAAGTCTATAAGCATAGCTAACTATCTTCTCTTTATTTACCAAAGGTGCAACGACTGCAATGTAAGGCGCTATATCATACGGCAATTTAAGAATTAATCTTGATTTCTGTTCATACAAACAATTATCCAAAACAGTCAAGAATATTCTTTCGATACCAAAAGATGGTTCAGCCACATGCGGATAAAATCTTTCAACAACTTTATTATTTTCTATTCTTTCAGCTGTTAAACTTACGCCGCTTTTTAAAGAATGATTTCTTAAATCATAATCCGTTCTTAATGCATGACCCGAAACTTCTATCCAACTTCCATCTGAAATCTTAACCATTTGGTCAAAAGTTTGACTTGAATAATGAGCCCTCTCTTCAGGAAATTTTTCTAAAAAGTATTGATTATCGTGTTGTATACCCAATTCATTCAAAAATTCTTGCGCAAGAAACATAAAATAAACAAGCCATTCATTTTTTACAATTCCTTTTTCCAGAAGGTCTCCAATTGATGCTTTGTATGGCTCTTTTTTACCTTGGCTTCTTGAGTTAACATCCAAGACTCTTATTTCCTTATTTAAAATTTCCGCTATATAGCTACATCTTGGATTTTTGTAATCGTAAAAAATTTCTAAATCAATAATTGTAAATTCTCTCATTCTAAACAAACCTTTTCTTGGAGAAATTTCGTTCCTATCAACTTTTCCTATTTGAACAATTCCTAAAGGTAATTTCTTCCCTGTAAGTTCGTAAACTTTCTTAAAATTTATGAAAACACCCTGTGCAGCTTCAGGCCTCAAATAACCAATTTCTTCGGCATATGGAGATATATTTGTTTTCATCAGTAAATTAAACTTAGAAGGTTTATCAAAGTCGCCTCCACAATTTGGACATTTTATATTGTTTTTAACAATGTATTCTTCAATTTGACTTTCATTCCAACGATCTACTTCCTCAATTTCTATTATATTATCTACTCTAAACTTTCTTCCACAGTTTTTGCAAACAACTATAGAATCTGTAAAATGTTCAAGATGACCTGAGGCCTCAAACACAATGCTTGGCATTACAATTGGTGTACTAATCTCATAAATGAAATCATGCCTATCGATGAAAAATTTTCTCCACTTCTCTTCTATCTTTCTCAGTATTTTATATCCTATAGGACCAAAGTCTAGAAATCCTGACACTCCTCCATATATCTCGAAAGATTGCCAAACTAGCCCTCTTCTTTTTATTAGATCGTAAAGCCTAGTACTCATTTACATAATTTTAAAATTCCAATTATTAAAACAAAAGCTTATCCATATTTCTTGCATTTAAGCTACGCAATCTTGATATAAGATAGAGAAATTAGCACTTTAATTCATTCCCTATTTCTTGCGAAATAGCTTGAAGTACAGGATTGGTTAATTTTATATTAAAATACCAATGTTTTATCATATACTTTATGAAAATAAGAATAAGCAGATCAGTAATTGCTGGAATAATAATCATTATAATAGCTGTTGGCTTAATAGCATATGCTATATTACCTAAAGTTGAACATCATGTTCAAGCTAAAACCTATTCTGCAAGTTTTACTTTTTACGATGTAGTAAGCAATAAAACTTCCAAACCAATTACAAGCTTAACCGTTAAGTTATATTCTTTAAATTACTCATCAACTTTGCTTGCACCGAATTTTGCTAATACTTCATATGTTTTCTACAATTTGACAAAAGGTAGCTATAACTTAATAGTTTACTCACCAGATAATATAGTACTATATAATGAGACAATGAGCATAAGCGAAAACTTAACGAAGAGCATCGTATTATCTTCCCAACCTTTAACGATATATGTTAACCTAAATGGAAAAACAAGCATCTTACCATATACTATAGAAATTAAAAGTAGCATAGTGAACTTAACTAAACAGTTAGTTCCTTCTTTGCCTTTACAAATTCAAGAATTGCCTTTAGGTGAGTATAATATAAGTGTTATTTTAAATAATTTAACCATAAATAGCACGTCAGTTAACTTAAACGGTAAGATTAACAACGTTACAATTAATACATTCTTGTATAATGTAACATTAAGATTGTTTGATCAAAATAAGAAACTTGTAGCTAATTCACTTGTTTACCTAATTTACAATAACAGAACAGTTTATAATATCACATCTCAAAGTGGTATTTTCCAGCTTAATAATGTTCCTCCTTTCAATTATTCTGTAAAGTTTAGTTATAAGGGAATTAATTTTACAGTTCCGCCTTATAGTATCAAAGTAAATAAAAATTCAACAAACTTTAATTTTACATCATATTTTACAAATGCCACATTTAACCTAGCTTATCAGAATAGATTACCGGCTAAAGGGCTATTGGTTGAAATATCGAATAATGCAACTGGAATAACGAACACAAATGGAACTATAAAGTTTACCTATATTCCTGCAAATGTTAGTATAGATGTGAAAGTATTAAGAGGAGGTATAATTGTTTTAAACCAGCTATTGCGTTTATCCTATAAAGCAAACGTTTTTAATTTCATAATTCAAAACTCCACTCTAGATTTAAAATTAGTTGGTGTTAATAATCAACCTGTTTCGAATGTTTTTATAATTTTGCAGGATAGCTTCAATTCATCCTTCATACTAAACCTAAGTAAACCTATCATAAATTTGTCCTTGTATCCAAGCAATTACTTAGTTCAAGTTTACACTTATGAAATTGCTAATGAACAAACATTGCTGGTCTATAAATCTTATTTGATAATAAACCAAACTGTGTCTAAAACAATAATTTTGCCTGTAGGATACACTTTAAAAGTAAACACAAACAATTCTTCATCAGTTGTATTATTATACTATGTATCGAACAATTACGGAGATGTACTTATAAATCAAGGTCAAGGATCAAGTGTTACATTCAATAACCTGGTAATGGGCACTTATAAAATAGTTTTAACTATAAATGGCGAATACGAAAATTCAACGCTTATAACAATTACGAACTCTACACAACAAGTTTATAACGTTAATATTATAATACCTAAAGTTAAAACCACCGCTACTTTGTATCCTTCATTCATCTTATCAGCAGTGCTGACGGTTTTAATTGCAACATTCATTTTCTTAAGCTATAGAGATTATAAAAAGAAGAAATCTGTCAAAACCGAAATAGAAAAGAAAAATGAAGAATAAAATATTTCAATATAGTGAACTTTATTTTACAACTACAAAAGAATTTGCAGGATTGGTTAAAAAGGCAGAGAATTCACGCTTTGTCATTTTAGGTGCCCCTTATGATTCAACAACCACTTATAGGCCCGGCACACGTTTTGCTCCTTCAAGTATAAGAGAGGCATCTATAAACATTGAGACTTTTTGCAATCTTGCTAAGGAATATTTGGAACATATCAATTTTTACGATGCAGGAGATTTAGATGTTATAGGCCTTGATATTCATGAATGCTTAAGACGTGTTTCAGTAGCAGTAGAAGATATACATGCAAGTGGAAGATACCCTGTAATCATAGGCGGTGAACATACTATAACTTATGCACCTATACGTTCAATAAGACCTGATTTAATTATCGTCTTCGATGCGCATTTAGATTTAAGAGACGAATATCCTCATGGAATGAAAATAAGCCATGCAACTGTAATGAGAAGAATATATGAAGATCTGGCAATAAAAAATATAGTATATATTGGTTCAAGAGCATGGAGTAAAGAAGAGCACGAATTCTCTAAAAAGATCAATGCTAAAGTTTTTGATGTATTTTGGATTAGAAAAAATATGAGAGAAGTTATAGATTCTTTAAAGCTCTTGATAAAGAAATCAGAGAAGTATTATATTTCATTTGATATGGACGTAATTGATCCTTCTCATGCACCAGGAGTAAGTAATCCTGAACCTAATGGTCTTTACACCTATGAGATATTTTCAATACTTAACGATATAGTAGGTGAAAAGCTAGCGGGATTCGATTTAGTTGAGGTATGTCCATCATATGATAATGGGATAACATCAATACTTGCTGCTAAGATTTTACAAGAAACAATCGCCCTTTGGAATAAAAGTCTGACCGATCAAACCTTTTTTAAATGAGTTGCTGACAACTAGCTTAGTCGGCCTTTACAATCTTTGCAGCTGGTCTTTTGATTTTTACCAGTATTTTTGAATTACAGTAAATGCAGGAGAAATTCCTTACGGTAATGCTTCTCTCAAGGATTTCTTTATAGGTAATTTTTCTCCCACATCTTAAACATTGATAATCATACTGTTGTGAAGAGCTTTCCATACGCTACTTATCCTATAATTAAGTATATAAGGATTTAAAACTATAATTTTATATCAAAGTAATGCGAAAAAAAGGTATTTCGACTGAATGGGATGGGGTGGTTCATTGAGTAGTAAAGATACTGACGAACTCTTTTCCGTTGAAAATATTCTGGAGAACTTAGATAAGGAACAAAAGAGAATAAAAATTAGACTTGAAAAGAGAAAATTTGGGAAGGGAGTTACTATTATAGAAGGCTTATCTGAAGATGTAGCAATTGATTTAACAAAGGAATTGAAATCTAAACTTGCATGTGGAGGAACTTATAAAAATGGAAATATAGAACTTCAAGGAGATCATAGAGATGCTGTAAAACAATATTTATTATCTAAAGGATATCTTGAAGAAAATATCATAATTGAATAATGAACATTATCGAAATCCTTAAAAATTTAAAGAGGAAAAATCCAAGAGATTTGCGTTGTCCTAATTGCGGAGGTAAAAATGTTTATAGAATATTTTCGATGCAATGGTTAGCTCCATCACCTTTTCTGTGCAAAGATTGCGGCTATACAGGATATCTTTTAATATCGATTGATGAAGAAACTAAAGATGAAAAGGTAAACCGTACTTAAGTATTTTCTCAGGTATTTTATCTTTCCATTTTTTTAAAAAATCAATATCCTCATCCTTCTTTCTTAATTCATCAGGCAACATTATTGGAATTTCTTCTTGGATAGGATACCATCTGTTACATCTTTTGCATATCAATATTCCTTCAATTACCTCTTTTTTTGTACATTCAACACAGTCAATTTTGCTTATATCTATATTTTTTAGAAAATCTTTACTTAGCCCACAGTAATCTTTGCAAAAAGGTGTCTTGACATTCAAATTTTTATATTCATATTTGGTTTCGCTGAATACAAGAAATTCAAGTGGCCAATCTTTGCATATAGGGCATGCTAATAAATCTAAAAGTCTGTATTTCACAGCATAAATCAAGATTTCATAGTATTTATCTTTTTAAAATAATAGAGAAGCCGTAGTTTTGGTAGTTCAATTGTTCCCAACCTTTCATCTATAATGAAAGGTATTCCTTCTTCTACAATAGAATACTTTTTAGCTATTCCTGCAAGCGAATTTGACCTCTCATTTAAAGCGGTTCCTGAAGCAAAAATTGAAAACGGTGGAACCATTACAAAGATATTTTTTGACTTGGTTGGAACATAGAATATTGCTAGATATTTTTTATACTCGCCTTCCTCACTTATCATTTTTATAGCAGGATGTTCATGACCTATTATGACAACTTCGCTTTTTTTAATCAATTCTTCATTATCTTCATGACCATGCATAATTAAATATTCTCTTTCATTCAAATAATCTACAAACGGGAAACCCAATTTTCTAGCTATTGGTCGTATAAAGGTATCATGATTACCCTTCACAAGGAGAACTTCCTTGTAAAAAGAAGAAATGAATAATAAAAAATTTTCAATTTCTCTATATTCTCTCTTAGTTATTTTCTCAAATCCATGTCTAATATCTCCATTGATTATAAGCCTCTTTGTAGAGACCAATTCATTCATTCTCTCTATTCTATTTTTTACCCTTTCCGTTTGGACTTTTGGCAAAATTATTCCTTCCCTTGATACTTCTTCCTCATAACCCAAATGAATGTCACAAATAACAGTGCTGTTTAAATCGGGAATGTATAAAGCAGGAAAACCGTTAATGGGAAGAGCTTTTTTATATGCTACCTTTCTTATAAGTTCTTCATAATTACATTCCTTTAATTTTTTCACGGATCCTTCTCATAGTCCATTTTATAGAATTTGTTAAATTCTTTATAGAAGATTGATCATCGATGTTAATGTTTTTTAGAATTATTTGTATAACATTACCTTCATTGTCCTTGATAATTTCATAATCGAAAGCTTCTTCACTTTTTTTACCGCTTTCTATGTCGCTTGTTTTCTTCCCATCCAAAACTTTCTTTATCAAGAAATTTTTAAATGGAGATATATCTTCCTTGAACTTAAGTTCAGAATTTGGAATCACTTCAATTGTATTATTTTGGTAAAAGTTAAGAGTTGCTAACAAATATTCATCTGCGTCTTTAATTTTTTCAACATGAACTGGCTTTTGAACTTGAACTGACGGTTGTTTTGCTTCAACTATAACTTCCTTCTTTTGAATCAATTCGCTTGCAGGTGTAAAACTAGCTTCAGTTAAAGCCTTATCTATCAAATTCAAATTTATATTCAAAAGCTCCAGTTCATCTTCTATCTGCTTTTTTCTTTCTTCCAGTTGCTTCTTTAATTCAGCCAATTTTCTTACATAATCTTCAGTCATTTTTGATTGATTTAATAATCATTATTCTTTGATTTCAATCTTTTTAAGTTGCCTTTTATACATTTCTATAATTTCTTCTTCAGTGGTTACATCTTCAGGCTTTTTATCTTCCCTGTATCTTCCTGTAAATCTTGGAAACCTTACCGCCAATCCTGCATCTTTAGTAATGACCCCGTAGGCCGCTGTATGTATAGGACTGAGGGTTATCTCATCGCCTATTATTTCTATTACAAAATTAGGTACATACCAAACGTCCGCCTCAACCTTGCTTATTACACGTGGATGAATGTGATCTATCTTATAAGGTTCTAAAATTCCTGGCAACTTTTCCAAATCTTCATCGGTAAAACCTGATCCCAATTTGCATATTGTTTTAAACACATCATTTTTATTGTCATAAATTGCAACAAGAAGACCACCCAACTTACCAGCTCTTCTTCCTGTCCCATAAAAACCTCCTACAATTACAACATCTATAGGTTCAACCATCTTAGACTGATAGGACCTTTTGAATTTGATCCATAAGAAGCCTCTTGATCCTGCTTTGTATACTGATTCATCTTTTATTGATTTACACATAAGTCCCTCACAGCCCGATGACACAGCTTCATTGAAGAAACTGATAAAATCTTCTTCATTTGTAATAATTTTACCCACCGTAAATCTTATTGCTTCATTAGTATTAACAATGCGCTCCAAACTTTCTTTTCTTTTTAACAAAGGCTGATCTATAAGCTCTTCTCCGTCCACATATATTACGTCGAATAAATAAACAACAGTAGGATATTCTTCTGCTGCCTTTTCGACTTCATACTTTCTTCTTCTATGCATTAGCTCTTGGAAAGGCAACATTTCGCCTGTAAGAGGATTTATAGCTACTATCTCACCTTCAATTATAGCTTCATTGACCTTTATAACTCCTTTTAAATTATCTATGAGATCAGGATAATGATGGGTTATGTTTTCAAGAGATCTTGAAAAAAGTGTGAAACTATCTCCTTTTTTGTGTATCTGAACCCTTTCTCCATCATACTTGTATTCTGCAACGAACCTAGGACCCAATCTTTCAACTATTTCTTGATAAGATTCTGCTCTCTCTGCTAACATAGGTCTTACAGGTACTCCTACTCTAGCCTTTATTTTTTTCAATCCTTCAACTCCTTCAGTTAAAGCAACTCTTGCAACGTAACCTAAGTCGCTTGTAACATTATAAGCTCTTTCAACAACTTCTCTATAATCTTTGCTTCCAAGATATGCTATAGCAATTGCGTCCAATATTGTCATGTCAGCAAGACCCAATCTAAGTGTACCTACTATTGTTCTAGCTAAATACTTTGCTTCAACTGGCGAGGCCTTCTTTAGTAATCCGCTAACTATTTTTATCTTTGTTTCCTGAGCTCCTTCTCCAGAAACTTTAGCTACTTTATCTAAAGTATCATAGACCTCATCAACCGTTAGCTTCTCATCGGTTTTGCCTACATACTCGAATAACGCTGCTTGCCTTTTATTGGATATAACTTCCTGGGCTATAATTCCAATATCTCCTTTCTTCTTCAACTCCTCACCAATTTTGTTTACATTTACTCCGGTAGCTAAAGATAAAGCTCTTACCATGAATTTTTCTGCAAAGCCCAATTCAATTCCTACATAATCAGGATAAAGTTTTCCTTGAGTGAGGTATATTATCTTATCAACATCCTCTTTTGTCGCTTTTTTCAGTAAGCTTACCAATATATCTGTAATCTCCAACCTACTAGTAGTTTTTGAAATCTTTTCATATGTATTAACTATTTCAGCATAAGGAAGGCCCACATTCTAAAATTTAAAATAATTCTAATATTTTTTTCTAATTTAGTTTAAAATCTGATAAAGAAACGTTTAGACAATAAGTTTATATGATCATAGAGAATTATTCCTCCATAAAAGCTTCTAGCTATAATTACTTTCTCAGGTTTAAACATTTTTACGTACTTCTCTGCATCAGATACTAGATTCCCGTTTTTGCTTTTGCAGAACATTATATTTTCTAACTCAGCTTCTTTTTCATTTATCGATTTGTAACTTTCAAACAATTTCTCAAGGCTAGGCTTAAAATTTCCTAAATTCTTTATGCCTATAATGAAGATAGCTCTTGTATTTTTAGTTTTTTTGATAGTAAAACCTTCTTTTAGATCTACCCTTACGCTTCCTTTAAACAAATAGGGTCCAACAAAAATTTCTGATATGCTGAGTAAGGACAAGTATTTTGAACATTTATTAATTACGTATGAAATGTCAACTTCTTTATTTTTAATGTAAGTTGCAACAACTTCTATGCCTACTATTGAAGCGATAAATGTTCCAAATTCCCAGTTGTTAGGAACCTCATAGTTAATCGTTAATCCAACTTCATCAGTGAAGCTAGATTGATTATAATATTTTTCAATTTCCTTTCCCATTTCTTTTTCATGATTGTTCAATATCCTGAAACCCGGTTTATCGTCAACAAGTATAACTGTTCCTTTATCTAGGGGTACAAAAATTACCCTATTTGATTCAAGAAAATATGGAATATATGAAGGGACAAACAATGAGTATTTAATTTTCATTTAATATATTTTTTATATTTTGATTGATAAAATAATTTTCTAACATGCTTTTTAGTTTAATAATATTATTTAGATAATATTTTTTATTTTTAAGTGTGTTATTTATCAATGCTTTAAATTTTTCTGGTGAAATATCTTCCAAAAAATCATATTCGCAACATCCCATTTTAGATAAACTCTTTGCGTTATTTATCTTTTCAGTATGTCCTTTCAACAACAATATTAAAAAAGGTTTTTCATAAAAAATCGTTTCTAATAAAGATGAATGCCCACCGCTTAAAATTACCAATTTCGAATTTAATATTCTCTTTTTTATGGAATATTTATCCGTATATCCTATTACTTTAATATTCTTTTTAATTCCATTTAGATTTTCTAATCCAGTAAATACGTAAAAAATATCATCAATTTCTGTATTAGAAACCAAGTCAATAAATCTTCTTAGGAAAGCCAATCTTTCCTCTTTTGTTCCAGATATTACAACAGTTATTCCTTCAAAATCCCCATTTATATCTTGATTAAAATTAAATTCAGAAAAATCTACAAGTGGACCTATAAAAAAAATTTTTTTGAGATGATTAAAGCTTTTAATCCTTATGCTAGCTGAAGATATTGAATAGGGAGGAGGAAAATCTGGAACTAAAATATATTTTGCTTTAATCCACCAATAAAATGTTAATTCATAAATTATCCTTTCTGAAACTCTCTTTATGAAAGCTAAAAACGCATTAATTGGGTTAATCCTTGGTATTTCAATGAATATTTGATTAATAATTACAAAGCTTTTAAGCTTAAGAAAATATGAAGCAATTATTGTTGATAATCTACTATCTGAAATAACGATGTTTGGTTTTATATGAGCTAAATTTTTAAACTCAAGAAAAATGTGTAAGAATAGAATGACCTGGGCTCTTATAAATTCCCTAGCAAGAGTTAACTTGAAGGATAACCTTCCATTATTATCAAAGTGATATTTAATTTCAGCAGATCTGAATACATTTCTATAGAGTTTTTCAAAATAATTTGCACCTTGACCATAAGTGCTTATATAAACTTCTTTTCCATCTTTGAGCATTTCCTTAATTAACTCACTACACCTTGATGCATGACCTAAGCCTAAGCCGTTGATACTGAAATATACTCTACCTTTCCCTTTATTGTACACTTTTTTCGATTTCTTTCTTTATTACTTTAGAATTTGGTTGAAGTTCCCCAAAAATCTCAGCCTGAAATGTATAAACCTTAGTATTTTTCCATAACCACGCATCAGGAGGCAATCCAGCTTTCAAACATGCATTACATAAAAATGTTTCACTGTCCCATTTATTTTCAACAGCTACTTGAGGCAATAGTAGGCCCGATGAAAAACCATGCTCTATAATTAATCCATCCTTTCCTACCTTAATCATAGAAAGAAGCTTTTTCTTTTCTACATCGATTAGTTTTGGCTCTGTTAGTATACTAATTTCAAAGACAACACTGTTCAGTTCGTTTGCTTTTAAAGGAGGAAATCTGAAATCCTCTGTAGCAGCTAGGATGGCTGATTTAATTACCGATAAATATAATTCTTCATAGGGAAAGGGAAAACCTATACATCCTCTCAATTCCTTATATATAGTACCATCAATGATATTATAAGCTTCAATTGTAGTAAATACCCCCCTCTTTATATTCAAATCTGGATCATGAATAATTGGCTTTATAATTCCATTGCCTTTTAAATATTCTGTAACAGCCTTTCTAGCTAATTTTACCAAAAAGGCACCCTTTTGTAGAGATATCATACACTATATTTATTTCAAAATTTTCTTTAATTCCCTTTCTATATTTCTCCAATGTGATCCGTGCCAATAAATTTTATCGCACTTTTTACAAATCCAAAATTCATCGTTGCTTTCCAAAATCCTCTTTGGTAACTTACTATTAATTTCAGATTTATCTATAGACGAAAGAGGCGTATTGCATTCCATACATCTGCTACCTATTTTAAGTTCATCAGTGTTTATTTTAAGCTGTTCGAGAATATATTTTATTGTATCTATTTTATGATTGCCCTTTACCAATATTACTTCTGTATCTTCTTTTACAGCTTTATAACTTAATTCTTCATCCTTTGTTATCAATACGCCTTTTTCTCCTTTTGCTAATTTTAAAAGTTCATCATCATCTATATTTGAAACATAAAAAACATCGAGACCTAAAAGTCGAAGCCATTTGGCAATATTTCCCAACATCCCATCTACGAATATCTTCATTTTAACTCGTTCCAATTATCCTTACTATGTCGTTCTTAGATATGACACCTATCAATCCTCCAGTCTCATCTATAACCGGTAATGCAGGAAGATTGTAATCTAAGATGAAATTGACGGCCTTAAACAATTTATCGTTATGACTCACACCTATATCTATTCTATACATCAATCTCTGAGCTACGTGTCCAACTTTAACCTTAGTAATTTCTTCATTCCCTCTTAGAAAGGCAGATTTAGTTTTAAGTAGGTCATTTTCATCCATCGTTGCTATCTTAGATAGCGTTATGACTCCTACAGGTATTCCGTTATCTTCTACAATAACTATATCGTATCCTTCTAAGAATTTTTCAACAATTCTATAAAAACTTGATAACAAATTTACTTTGGCAAAATTTGTATGCATTGCATCCCTTACTTTTATTTCATCCATAGGATATTCACGAAATACTTTGCAAGCATCAGTTTTGGAGAATATCCCATTTAAATTATCTTCCGAAACAGCTACAACGCTGCCTATTTTTTCTTTATGCATTAAGTTGCATGCATCTTTTACACTTACATTACTATTTAATGTAAAGACTTTATTCCTCATTGCCTTCTTTACAGTTATCTCGCTTAAAGTGTTAGGAAATTCAGAACCAAGCTTTGTCAAAACCATTGCAATATCCCTAAGACTTATAATTCCAACTATTTTATCATTTTCCAGAACAACCAGTCTTGAAATTCCTTTTTTAAACATTAATTTCCTTGCATAGGATAAATTATCATTGGGAGAAATTACATAAACTTCTCGCGAATAAAACTCGTTTATTGGTAGCTTCGAATATATGTTTCCTTCTTTTAGATTACTCACAGCTTACTTACAATATAATAAACTACAAAATCAAGTTAAATTCTTTTTTAAAGTATAGATTGAATTAAATGTTTAACTATATCTTCTTTTGTAACAGAGCCTAAATATTCATTGCTTTCTGGATTTACAACAGGTAATCTTCCAATTCTATACTTAAGCATAGTTTTAGCTGCTTCTATTAATGTACATGTTGGTTTAACACGGATAACATTCTTATTCATTATTTTGTTTACGGTAATATGATTGGTATCTTTGTGATTTTCTATCGCCACATCAATTCCAGGTGCTTTTGCTACCAATATATCATGATGAGTAATTACCCCAACAACTTTATTCTCATTATCCAAAATAAATAAACCTGTAGAACCTTCTTCATTCATTTTTTCCCAAGCTTTGAATATTGTATCGTCTAAATAACAAAAACTTTTACCTTTTTTCATTATTTCTTCAATCTTTGTATTCAAAAGTTCTGTATTGACCTTTGTTAATGCATCCATTATATTCTCTAAACTAAGAATGCCTTTATAATTCAATGAATCTTTTTCATTTACGACCGGTATGCAATCTTCCTTGTATTTTAGCATCTCTAATGTGACCTCATTTACCTCAGAAGATTCGCAGGTAAATATTCCAATTTCATCTAAAATATCCTTAACAAAAGAAAATGAAGAAGATTTAAGTAACCTTGATCTTTTAACAGTTCCTATTAATTTATAATTTTTATGAACAACTGCTACTTGGCAAATTCCTCTGCTTCTAAAAACAGATTTAACCTTCGATATTAAATCGTCTTGAAAAGCAGGCCTTATTGTATCATCGAATATTTCGCTTACTCTAATGTTGTATCTAATCTCCTTAGGTTTTTTAAATAAACTCAATCTTCTAGACATGAATCGCATAGGTATATACCCTCTACTAGCACAAGATTTTCACTAAAACTTCCGCATTTATCACAATAGCCCCAACTTTCAAACCTAGAAACTTCCCTCCTTCCATAATTTGCCCTTAACTTCTCTTTCATAATATCGATAATCGAAGGAGTGATTCTTATTAAATCTGATACAGTAATGATACCAACAACTTTATCATTCCTTGTTACCACGAGCCTTCTTATTTTATTTTGAACCATCTTAATCATAGCGTTCACGATATTTTCATCCGCATCGATAGTTAACACAGGAGAAGACATTATATCTTCGGCCCTTGTTTCTTCAGGATTCTTACCTTTAGCTAAAACTTTAGTCAACAAATCCTTTTCTGTAACAATGCCTATAACCTTTGAATTTTCCATCACCAAAACTGTCTCCGTATCTTTCTTACTCATCATATCAGCTATGGTTATAATGTTAGTAGTTTTATCAACCATTAGAGGACGATCATTCATCACGTCACCAACTTTTATAGAGATTATTGGATCATCGTAATCTTCCATATAATTTTATTTACGGTTTACAACTATAAATTGTTTAAAAATCTTACATACTCTCTTGAAAAGATAAATATTTTACCTTTAAAGGCATTTCATTGTTCTTAACATCGATTAGGAATTATTTTGCTGAGAACTGACCTTCTTGCTGCTCTAGAAAGTAGAGAGTTACGCTTCTTTAGTAGCTTACATGTTCCCAGCATTAATTCTTGGCAACATTTCTCATTTGCTAGAATATTATAGCTCAGAGCTTCCTATGTTAGCAGGTTTAAATAAACCTTCATTAAAAGACCGACAAACACAAAATCTGGATTCTAATAAGAAACCTTAATTTAATAATTGCAACGCTGAATTTCTTTAATAATTCCCATTAAGCTTTGATCGATCTTAAGAGAAGCGTTGCTGCATTTCTAAGAGAAATTTACAAATAATATTTAAGTCTTTTCATCCACCTCCTTAAAAGCAAGGCTTTCAATAGCTGTAAAATGAAACTTTAAACACCGCCAATTATCTCATAACTGCCTTTTGGTAAAGCCTCGTAAAGAAACCTCTTAGCTTCTTCAATATTTATCTTAAATTTATTTGCTAAAAACCATTTTATTACCTTTTCAATCAAATCTTCCTTCTTTAAATTGCCTGGAACTATCGTTACAAAATCCTTGAATATCTTTTGAGCTGTGAAAAAAGGATAAATCCTGAGCTCATCATCTGACACAACAATGGCGAGTCTTAAAGGTACATTGTTTATAAAGTTCTTCTTTCCATAAATCATAAAAGAGCCTTTAGCTAGATACATTCCAGAGGGGGCCTTTTTAGAGACCTGATCCTTTTTAACCCAATAAGCGTTCATCGAAGAAAATCCATATTTCCAAGCACTTGAATAAGATACTACGAACTGTGCAACTTCCAAAATTTCATCTTCGGTAATTTCTTTATTATCCTTCTTAAGAATTGCAAAAGGAGAGCCATGAATATCTGCATGGAATATCAAATCTTCCTCCCCAGCTCTTTTCTTAATTAAGGACTCATTTTGTGATGCATCTTTACCAGCAACGCATAAATGGCCATTAGAAGTTATGAACCAAAGAAAATTTTCGAACCATTTTTTACCTTTTTTCTCCTTAAGTTCAATCTTTGGTAATTCTAATTTTGGAGGACTTTCTTTTCTTATTGCCTCAATTTTTTCATCTAATTCTTCTACAGCTTTTTTTAATTTTTTTAATTCTTTATACAATTCATCCAAATTTTTCATGAAAGAAAAATGAATATATAAATTAATCAATTCTCCTTTAAAATTTACCACCATTCTTTTATCTTTTAAATCAATAGATTTTATTTCCCCAAGCTCATAATACCAATTGTTTGCTATATAATTTTTTAGTTTTTCAAAGTCTTTATTTTTTAAGTAATCATTTAATTGATTAAAAAAATTAATTAAGGATGATTGCAAATTATTCATTGAAATTATATATTCACTTATTACGTTAATTCTATTCATAATATTGGCCTTATTATCTAATAATTGCTTTAATTTAATTTCTTTTTTCTTTTCCAACTCCTTTAATTTCTTTTCTTCTTCTATTTTTTTAATATAGCCGACTATATTGAAATAATAATAGTTTACTGCTTCAGTAATTGGCTTAACGTATGAATTGTATTCGCGTAATGAAGAAAGTCTTATGTTAGATAAAGTCAGCATAAAATTATCCTTAAAATAAACGTATGCTTCCTTTGAACTCAAGTACATGTTAACAAGGTTAAGGATAATCTCTATTACTTTAATTAGATCATCCTCGCTAAATTCCCTTACTGGTTTCTCCTTAGGAAAATTTGCAATATAACAAGCCTCTTCGACAATTTCAGAAGGAATACCCAATGATTTAAGAAAGGTAGCAACAATTCCTGCTTTGGATTCTTTTATTCTACTGAGAATTTCTTTTACTGACATTTTCAATGGATTTGTTTCATGGACTAATGGTAAAACATAATTCTTACCTCTTTTAATTTCTCTCTCTTTGTATTTAGCTTCTTTAAATGCATCGATTATGATGTTTTCCTTTTCTAAAATAATATTTCCTCCTTGCATAAATTCAATGTAAAGATTGAAACCGTTTGTAAGTACTATCTTTATAAATCTATCAAAATATGGAACTGATAAATCCACTACTTTGCATCCTATAATATGCTTCCTCAAATTTTTGCTAAAATCTGTTAAAGGTGAGTGTTCAATCTCGTATTTGAGAATAAAAATCCATCCTCTTGTATCTATTAAAAGTTCATTTTTCAAGTCGCCCTTTCTTAATAGAATCGTTATTCCTGATTCAATACTATAGATATTGTTGATGTAAGAATCTATTATTATATCTTTTATATTTTCAATTAGAGATATTATATCAAGGACGTTTAAAAATGTCTTCACGGACATCCCAAAGCAAAGATTTTAAAAATCTAAGTTATTCTGTTCAGAGCAAATTATACTATATCCGTTTCCTTTTTGGCGTAATTGCAGGTTTTTTAAGCGGATTATTGCCACCTGTTTTCTCCCCTTTATCAATTATTATATTAATATTCATTCTTTTAATATCCAACAATTTTATGAAAAGAATAATACTTAAAAATGAAGTTGATCCGCCGTTGTCCCACGGAATAGGAGTTTATATATTATCATGGATTGTCTTTTTTGGAATCAGCGCTACTTTTTTCTGGACTTATCTTTTTTAAATACTGAATTAAATCTTGAATTGCAGACTTATATCCTATAATCCATTCATCATCAAATTCATTTATCTTTACTATATCTGTATCATTGGTTCGGATTATATAATCGAATAAATTATTAGAGCCGTCCTTTCCTTTGTTTTTAAAATAATTTATAAAACCAAGTAAACATGCAAGATAACCTCTTTCAAATTGATTATTTGGCCTAAAGCTTTCTAATATAGATTCATTAGCTTCTTTTAGATCGCTAAATAAGCTATTAAGCATTCCCCTTAATTTTTGATGATTTTCATTCATGAATATTATAATAAACCTTTGTCTGTCAAAGAGAGAAAAATAACAGATTTTTTATGTTTTTCATTGTAACTTTCTATCTCACAACGAATTCTGTTGATTTCGTTTACAAGCTTCAGTTTAACATTTATTATTTCATTTACTGTTCTTCCTCCCAAAGGACTAATAAGATCTGAACTTTTTTCATCAAACCTGACTTGATTCGAGAATACCACACAACAATTGTTCATAGAAATTTTTAAAATTTTCTTTAAAACTTCTTTAATTTCTCTCTCATATTCAGTCTCTTTTAACGCCCTTAAATGTGTAGTTAAGGTATCTATCAATAACAGAGAGTCATCGATATCTTTTAATTTTTCAAGTGATTCAATAAATTGATTTTCATTTAAGGGTTGCGTAATAAAAATCCTGTTTGAAATTTCCTTTAAATCACCCCCGAAATTAATATGAAATTTTTCTAAAATTTGTGGCCTAAAAGTCAAATCATTATCAATATAGTAAGCTTTCCTATTTGTTTTGTAGCAAAACATATATGCTAATTGATGCAGCAGTCTTGTTTTTCCACTTCCAGCTTCACCATATATCTCATAAATTGAATATGTTTTAAAACCACCATTTAACACTTCATCTAATTTCCTTGATCCTGTAGAAAAGCTAATCATTTTATTACTTAGATTATGCAATGTTTTCAAATCAAAAATCTTCATTCAATTAGTTATAAATAAGAAGTATTATAAACTATTTCGTATAATGGAAGCAGTGATCCTTGCTGCTGGTTTAGGAAAAAGAATGAAGCCTTTGTCTTACGTTCTTCCAAAACCTTTATTTAGATTGGGAGATAAAACGATAATTGAGCATATAATAGATTGGCTTAAATCAAATGGGGTTGGAAAGATCCATATTGTTCTTTCCTACTCGGGTAGATTGGTTGAAAGCTATTTGAAAAACAAAAAAGAGGTTGATATCAACTTTATTTATTCAGAGCCAAAAGGAACTGCAGGCCAACTAATTGCTTTAAAAGAGCATACAAAATCTACATTCATCGTAAATTATTGTGATAGTCTGTTTAATTTTGATTTAAAAGGAATGATAGATTTTCATATAAAGAACAAATCGGTTTTAACGTTGGCATCGATTAAGCGCTCAATACCTGTAAACTATGGAGTATTAACATATACTAAAGATGGTATTCTGAAAAGATGGGATGAAAAACCTTCTATCGAGCTAAACGTTTTTACAGGTCTCTTTATAGCTGAACCTTTAATATTTGGATATTTAAACAGAGATGAAATTTTGCATCTAAATGATTTAGTAATTAAAATGATAAAGAATAAGGAAAGAATATTTGCTTATGAAATCCCAGGAGAATATTATGACGTAGGAACATTAAAGCGTTACATTAAAATATTAAAGATTTACGATAGTAAAATTGGGAAAGTATGATGGTTGATTTATACCTTCTTTTCATAATACCCTTCATAGTAATTATCGTAGGCATAATTTTAATCTTCCTATCAATCTTTAGATCTTTAGAAAAGAAAAAAGATGAGGAGGAAGGTAAGAAAGAAGCAGGCGCTTTTATACTTATAGGTCCTATTCCCATAGTTATATCATCAAGTAAAAGATTAGGTTATATAATGGTAATAGCAGGAATAATATTAACTGTTCTAGCAATATTGCTTTTCTTATTATCTCAAGGGATCATAGTATGAGAAATTTATTTACAATCGGATTCTTGCTAATAATTATAGGTTTCGCAGCTTTGTTTATTGGCACTATTATCTATGCCTCTCAACAAAGTTCAAGTGTTTCTGGAGGTTTCGTTGTCACAATTTTTTTCATTCCTATAGTAGGTAGTTTCGGCAAATACGGTGATGTAATTACATTATTTTTAATAATATTGACAATTATTCTAATCGTTCTTACTTTTATTCCACTAATCTTACTTAGAAGGAAAGTAGAAGAAAAGCATTAGTGATTATTCTTCAACATCTGCTATTCCTCCTTCGAATATCTTAAAGACTGTTTCGCTCTCAGGATGAATTGGTGAATCAAATATCTTGATTATTCTCTGGTTTTCCTTTCCTTTCCTTAACATTAATCTATAAGTGCATCCATGTGCTATTATATGTCCTCCTACAGGTTTATTTGGATTACCAAAGAATATATCAGGGGAAGCTACTATTTGGTTGGTCACAACTACTGCTGCATTGTATAGATTTGCAATTCTATGAAGATCATGAATATGTTTATTTAACCTTTGCTGCCTAACCACTAAATTCTCCCTTCCTGGATACTCACTCCTGAAATGACTTACTATGCTATCGACTATAACCAATCTAGCCCCAAATTTAGGCATCTTTTCTAATAATTCTTCAACTATCAGCATTTGATGATCGCTATTGTATGCCCTAGTATAATAGATTCTTTTCAAAGTTTCATTTGGATCTAATTTAAGGTTATTGGCTATTTGTACAATCCTTTCAGGCCTAAAAGTTCCCTCAGTGTCAATATAAACAGCATTAGCTTCAAGTCCGCCTTTATCGCTTGGTAATTGAACATTTACAGCTAGTTGATGACATAACTGAGTTTTTCCTGTCCCAAACTCTCCTATTAGTTCAGTTATTGCCTGTGTTTCTATACCTCCTCCTAAAATATTATCAAGAGCTTTGCTTCCAGTTGTTATATAGCCTACGTTTTTCCTCCTTTTATAGTATTCATCAGCAGTTATGAATCCAATTCCGAGAAAGTTTCTAGCCTTTTCCGTTATTTCTAATGCTTTGTCGTAACTTAAACCAGTTGCATCGCTTATCTCCTTTGCTGAAGCAAATGCAAGAGCCTCAACTGTATGATAACCTGCTTCCTTTAACTTCGCTTCTGTAGCAGGTCCAACACCTTCAATATCCCTTAATGAAAATGATTTTTCCTTTTCCTTCACTCAAAATAAATTAATAAAAAAGGTATAAAAATCCTTACTAAATTTTATTAGGAATATTTTTATAAATCTCTCAGTAATTAATATTGATACTATGTCAGAAAAACAGCAAGTAATAACAACCTCGCCTTTGAAATTAATCTACAAGTGCGTAAATGATGTAATAACGGTTTATTTAAAAGATCACACGATTTTAAAAGGTCTGTTACTTATGGCTGATAATAATATGAATTTGATAATGGATGACACTGAAGAAATAAACGACAACGGAGAAACAAAAATAAAGTATGGAAAAATTTTGGTAAGAGGGAATAATATACTTTACATCATAGTTTCGCCAACTATAACAATAAGTTAGTCTTCTTCAATACTACCTTCTATAAGGATATAATTAGATAAGATTTTGCTAATTTCCTCCTTTATTGTTTTCCCAAAATCACTGTAAATGCACCACATGTTAAATCCTCTAATTTTCTGTGCTCCTACTAGATATGTTATTTCTCTTCCAAATATTTGATTAGTTATAGGTTCTGCTTTTGTTAACTTGAAAATTTCATCAGGAGGTTCCTCGATTATTCCGCAAGGATAAGGAAAACTATCTGGTTTTGATATGTATGTATATACAACATCGTTATCAATAAATTCTATAGTGACTTTTCTATCGATCGTATTGATTTTATAATGCAAAACTTTTTGGTTTTTATAGTCTACAAGCCTTCTAAACTGCTCCCAGTCTTCTACGTAGACTCTTTTCATATTAAGATGTTAAAAGAATAACCTTTAAGTCTTTATTTCTTTTAAATCTTTCAAAAACTTAATAATCCTCTCTTTTTCATCTTCCTCCTTTTCCCTTATTAATTGTTGATATGTACTTAGTTTCTCTTTTATTTGCTTTGGATTTAAAAATACAATATTTTCAATTATGTAATGATCAAGCTCATCTATCTTCAAGACAACTATACCATGATTGTTTAGAAAATAAACAATTTCCTTTGGCACTTCTTTTAAAGTAACAATGAGTTTTACCTTACTTGAAGCAAGCAGTGTTAAAATTTTATTCGATATTTTATTTATGTTCTTTGTTACAACAACTTCACCAATAATCTTTTCATTTTCAATATTCTCCAAATTATCTATTATAATAAAAACATCCTGCTCCCTTTTCTTCAATTCCTTTATTTTATCTATAAGTTTTCTTATAATCAATTTCCCTTCAATTATTTCCTCTTCAAGCCTTTTATTCTCATTCAACAAGTCTTCGATTCTTCTTTTAAGCAAAGAGACCTCGACGTTTTTCTTAATATTCAAGTAATTTTCATCTTTTAGCTTTTCTACTTCTTGTTTTAGCTTAGCTATTATTGAATCTTTCTCCTGCAACTTCAATGACTGAAAATTGGTTATTCTTTCAAGTTCGTCAACCCTTCTCTTGAGTATTTCTAAGGATTTATCATTCAATTCCTGTTTCTGAATCTTAACAGAAGGAACTTTTAACTCTTCATAACTTTCATCTTTGATTGTTTCTTCAAATGCCTCTCTTAAAGTTCTTTTTTCTTTTATAATCTTTTCAAAAATTTTATTCATATCTTCCTTAGAAAGAAGAAAATCCTTTAATTCCGATTCAATTTTAACTAAAGTAGGATAAATTTTCTTGAATGTAAAGTATGCTGCTGCTAGAGCATCTCTCATATGAGAATTTATCTTTCTGTTACCTATTTCGAATAAGTTTGTGTAATTTTCAACTAACTTTTTCTTTTCTTCAACGCCTAAATCCTTATCCGGCAATATTAAAGCTGAGCCAAATTTTGTAGCTAACTTATTCACCATATTTGAAGCTCTGCATTTATCCGACGTAATTATTAGTGGCTTTCCCTTCTGAATTATATACTCGATTATTGAGTTTATTCCTGCATATTTTAGGCTTTCTAATGATACTAGGGAGCCATCCAATCCTAAAATTGCCAACCCTACTGATAATCCTGGGTCAACAGCAACTATCAAAGGTCTTGCAGTAATGTTCGAGATACTTGAAAATATGTTTGAAGTTTTAACAACAGGTATTATTCTTACTTTTATTCCATAACCTTTGTAAGGCTTTACGAATTTCTTTACCTCCTCTTTATTTGAATAAACTAAAAACACGCATCCTTCTTTACTTCTTTTACTAAAGAATAAGTCGTATTTTAATCCGTTTACATTAAGCAAATTTCGTATGTAATTTACGGTATATTGTATGTTTGCATAAACATTTCTTTTATATCTATCCATACTCATTCCTCCCGCAGAAGGTTCCATAGCTTTACTAACTATTATGAAAGTTTCATCTTCCTGAAGCTTTATTGGATAACCAACACCTAATGAGGCCAATTTGGCAACTAAAACAGCAGTCTCTAAAGGCTGTAGTTTAGAAGGAACTTGGAATCCATACTTCCTTGCAACTTCAACTAGAGTACTACTAGGTGATGCAGGGTTCCCAGTTATCTGAATAATTCTGGTCCTTGAAGGAAAATAAATAAATAATTTTCTTAATTCCCTCTCGTTTGAAGCTAATTCAAATATGTTATCTGTTGCTATCAATTCGACGTTGAACTTTTTAATCAGGAATATAATCTCTCTTAGATTGACGTTCGTTTTTTTAATTTTAACTTCATCATCCTTTATTAGAGCAATAGAGAAAGTTCTATAATTTCCACTGTAATTTGGTTCGATATCTAAACCTAGAATGGAGCCATCCAAGTTTATTATATCTAAATAAAAAATTATCTACTTAATATTGATTTCAATAATAAAGGAATTTCATCAGGTCTATCGGCAACAGGTATTCCTGCTTCCTTAAACTTTTCAATTTTACTTGCAGCACTTCCTATACCCATAGAGATGATCGCACCAGCATGTCCCATCCTTTTACCCTCAGGAGCAGATTTCCCTGCAATGAATGCAACAATTGGCTTCTTATTTTTTAGCTTTGAATAGTAGTCTGCTAATCTTTCTTCCATGTCTCCACCGATTTCTCCAATTACAACTACAGCTGAGGTTAATTTATCTTTAAGGAATAAATCATACATTTCAATAAAATCTGTTCCTATAATGGGATCACCTCCTATTCCTACTGCTGTGCTTATTCCTAACGAGCCCTTCAGCAATCTAAAAGCTACCTCATAGGTTAAAGTTCCGCTTCTTGAAATTATTCCGATGTTTCCAGTTTTAAACAAATTATTGGGCATTATTCCCAACTTTGTATTAGGAGGTGTAACAATCCCAGGACAATTTGGGCCTATGATGGTACATCCTTTATATCTTGCATAGTTTATGAACTTCAAGGAATCATGAATAGGAACTCTTTCGGAAATTATCACAATTAATTTTATTCCTGCATCGATTGCTTCATAGACAGCATCCGCTACAAAAGGAGCAGGAACAAATATAATAGAAGCATTAATTTCAGGGAATACTTCTAACGCTTCTGACACATTATCGAAAACAGGTATTCCATGAACGTTTTCACCTTTTTTTCCTGGCGTTACACCTGCTAGAATCTTTGTTCCATATTCTAGCATTTGCTTTGTATGAAAGCTACCCTGTTTGCCTGTTATGCCTTGAACCAACACTTTAGTGTTCGAATCTACTAATATGCCCATTTTATTTATTATATATCAGGCTAACTATTTGTTTTGCTGCATTTTCCATATCATCGAAAGTATCGATCCCTACTTCCTTGAGCATGCGTTTTCCAAGTTCTTCATTTGTTCCGATCATTCTGACGACTATCGGTTTTGTAATTCCTTTATCTTTAATGGCCTTAATTATTCCAGAAGCAACCTCATCGCATCTTGTAATACCACCTAAAATGTTTATAAAAACTCCCTTTATTCTTTCCTGTTCTAACAAAATTGATAACGCATTATACATTATTTCAGAATTTGCTCCTCCTCCAATATCCAAAAAATTTGCAGGCTTACCTCCGAAATACTGAACTAAATCCATAGTTGTCATTGTTAATCCTGCACCGTTTCCGATAATACCTATATCCCCCTCTTGCTCTACATAACTGAAACCAAATTTTCTAGCAATCTCTTCATAGTAAGAGAATTCAGGAGTTTTTCTATCTTTAAAACGAGTATTTCTAAAGATTGAAGAGTCATCAACTAGCACTTTTGCATCAATAGCTATCAATTGATCATCAGGGGTTATAGCTAGAGGATTTATTTCAGCTAATTCGCATTCATATTTGGTGAACACGCCATATAGTCCATTAAGTATTTTATTTATATTACGTACTTTTAAGAAATTCTCTATCTTCCTTACTATATAGTCTCTTACTCCAACAAATGGATCCACTCTTATTCTTATTATTTTGCTTGGATCACTCTTAGCAACTTCCTCGATATCAACACCACCTTCAGTAGAAGCTAATATTAAAGGTGCCCTTTGACTTTTATCTAAAATTATTGAAAGATACAATTCTTTTTTGATATCAACAGCTTCGGCAACTATCACGCTATCAACAGGTTCATCCTTAATTCTCATTTGAAGGATTTTCTCAGCAGCAGATTTAAGTTCATCCTTATCTCTGACAATCTTAACACCTCCAGCCTTTCCCCTTCCACCTACAAGCACTTGAGCTTTTACCACCAATGGAAAACTAAGCCCGCTGCTTTTTTCTATGACTTCTCTTATATCCCTTGCAAGAATCCATTTGTTTACAGGTATTCCGAATTCGGTGAAAAGTTGCCTTGCTTCATACTCATATAGTTTCATAAAATTCAAATAAGAAAACAATTATTTATTGTATTTATGTTAGCAACACTTGATTATCATATTCATTCTTATTACTCATACGATTCTTTAAACAAGCCTATTGAAATTCTTAAAACTGCCAACCTAAAAGGAATCAATAGTGTGTCAGTCACTGATCATAATTCATTAAAGGGTTCATTGGAAATCTCCAAAATCAAAGAATTTGAAAACATAATTAGAATTAAGGGTATTGAAATAAAATCTAGAACAGGAGATATAATTGTGTTGGGACTTCAAGAAGAAATAAACTCAAAGGAGTTGATTGAGATTTTAGATATATGTAAATCTAACGATTATGTTTCAATTCTCCCGCATCCATTTAGATATTTTTCCCATAAAGTCCAATTTAAAAAAGAAATAATTCAAAAAGTTGATTTGATTGAAGTGTATAATGCTAGAAATACCAAAAGAGCAAATCTTAGCGCCTTAGAATTGACAAAAATTTTTTATAAGTCTTATACAGGAGGTAGCGATGCTCATTTGATAAACGAAATAGGTAACGCATTGACTTACGTCGAAGTTGAGGATTTAAATGAAAACAATATAATTAAAGCTCTTAAAAAAGGCAAGTGCTATGGCAGAATTATTAAATATTCTAGTATTTTTAATAGGTTAGCTTCGATAGCCATACAATCCATCAAGAGAATATAGCAAAGATTAAAAAGATCAATTTATATTATAAATTGAAGCTCATCTTAGAAAATGAGAACAACTATAATCGAGAAAACGAGCTTATTTAGAAAATCAATTTCAAGTTCATTATTAGTAATATTTCAATCTTTAATTGTAAACATTGCAGGGATTCTTTACTTCATGCTAGCCACACATATTCTAGATATGGATACAGTAGGTGTTCTTCTATTTTCTAGCGTTATAATAAATTTAATGGTTACATTATTTACATTTTCTTTCAATTTTACTTCCTCAAGATTTTATTCGTTATTTTCATCCAACAATTTACATGGTAAATCAAGATTAATTTCGAACATTGTTGCTATTATCAATTTAATTTCTTTAATAGTAGGAATTCCCATAGGATTTCTTATTTCATATTTTCTTATGTATCATACAATATATGAAGGAAGCGTTTATCTGATTTCTCTTCTGATAGCAATAGATGGAGCCATCAATTCGGTAATTTACAATTGTTATGGTCTATTAATAGGGAAAATGAATTTTACCAAGGCAACTTTAGGATTTTCAATAGGAAATATAATGAGATATGCATTATCAGGTATAGTAATAATTGAAGGAGGAGGGTTAAAGGAAATATTGCTTAGCTGGATACTAGGAGATGCGCTTGGAGCATCTTATTTATACGCATACTCGAAACCCACATTGGAACCTAAGGAAAACATTTCCGCTAAGGAATTGCATTCTATCATAAAATACACATTACCAATTTATTTATCATCAATTTTAACTTATTTTTACCTTTACATAGATAGGTATCAAGTATTTCTTCTATCAAATATTCAGAATTTTGCAATATACGGAACCGCTCTTACGGCGAGCATGGTGTTCATTAATATTCCACAAACTTTATCTAATTCTTTAGTAGCTGTCTTTATAAGAGCATATTCAAGAAGTTATGAAGATATGAAGGAATTAATTAAATCTGTTTCAAAGTTTTTAGATATCACAATATTGCCTATAGTATTGGTTGCATCATTTTTCTCTCAACCTATTATAGTTATGTTTGCGGGTCAAAGTTATGCTTCGGGTTGGTTGTATTTCCTTATTGCAACACTTAGTTTCGGATTTGCATTACCAACAGCTGTTTTATATACCTATTATCTTACAGTCGGTGAAACAAATACTATATTAGTAAGCAATATTTTATCGATATTCATTAGCACTTTTTTAGCTTTAATTTTGTTCTATAATTTTAGCGTCATGGGCATATCTATAGGTAAAGGCATACTATTTATACTCAATTTTTTAATTTTGTCCTTTTTCATTTTAATTAAGAATAAAGTAGATTACGGTCTAGGATTTCACCTTAAGTATTTCCTATCAAGTTTACTATTTTTCTCTCCATTAGCAATCTTTACCTTTAACCTTATTCATTTAAGCCGAATTATTTCTTCTTTAATTGCAGTAGCTTATTTGTTCCTTTATTTCTTCATAGTAATAAATTCAAACGCCATCAAGGAAGAAGAATTGAATGCTTTTTCAAATATTCTACCAAGTTTCTTCGCAAAACTCATCAAAACCCTATATTTGCCTACTAAAAACAATCTAAAACTGAATATCTACATAAATTCAACAAATATAAACACAAATATACGCTCTGCGTTCTACAATCCAGATCTTATTAGATTAAGATTTCAATGAGTGATGATTTTACAGTAATAATACCTACGTACAACGAAAAAGAGAACATTGAAACTTTGATTAACGAACTTGTAAAAAAAAGTTATATCAAAAGAATAGTAGTGGTTGACGATAATAGTAAGGATGGAACAAGAGAAATTGTGCAAAAGCTGCAAAATAAAAATAACAAGATAATACTAGTTGAAAGGATAACTAAGCTAGGACTTGGGAGTGCTTATATTGAAGGTTTCAAGTATGCAAATACAAAGTATGTAGCAACAATGGATGCAGACTTAAGTCATCATCCTTATTTTTTAGATAGGATGAAGGAGCATATAAAGGAATATCATATAATAATCGGTAGTAGACATATAAAGGGTTCCAAAATTATAGGTTGGAACTTTTATAGATACCTTGTTCACACAATAGCTAATTTTATACCTAGAACATTTTTCCTTTTAAACATAAAGGATGTAACTTCAGGATATAGAATATACGAAAAAAAAGCTTTCAGCCTCATTGCAAATCTTATTAAAAGTAAAGGATTCTCGTTCCAAGTTGAATCTCTACTGATAGCAAAAAAATATGGATTGAAAGTAAAGGAAGTCCCTATTGTTTTCATTAATAGAAGTAAGGGTTCTTCAAAATTTAATTTTAGAGAAGCTTTTGAATATTTGATGACTTTATTAAAATTTTTAAGAACTAAATAACTTCAGCCTTTTTCAGCAGCTTCTCTGCACTAGATTCTGTAATTTCCAGATCGCCTAGAATTGTATATCTATCTTTCCTTATTTTATTCGATATTGTTAAGGCTTTTATCAGATACTTAGGCTCTATTCCTAGTTCTTTTGCATTTACTGGAGCCTTTACTTTTTGTAGAATTTCTCTTATTTTTCTCCATCTAGTTCCGTGCAAAATAGCCATGATAATTGTCCCTATTCCACACTGTACTCCATGTTGAGCAGGACTAAATCCTTCCTTTTCAGCAATTAGATCCAATGAATGACTAAAAAGATGTTCGGAACCGCTGGCTGGCCTTGAACTTCCAGCAACAGCAATTGCTATTCCACTTCCTATTAAAGCTTTAAGAAGAATTGAGACAGATTCTTCATTATATTTTGATATAACTTCCATGTTCCTTTCCACCATTTTTGCGCTCATTAAAGCCATTGATGCAGCATATTCGCTGTATTCTTCACCTTTCAAAAGATGGGTTAGCCTCCAATCCTTTACGGCTGTGAATTTTGCAACGAGATCTCCCACTCCTGCAGGCAAGCTATTTTTCAAGTTTTTCAAGATTATATCAGTATCAGCAATTATTGCTAAAGGAGATTTCAATTCAAAATTTATACCGTATTTTTCTTTGAGTTTAATTGATATTAAATAAGAAATGGAAGGGGAAGATATTCCATCATGGGAAATATTCGTTGGAAAACTAATGTATGATTTATTTGTATACCAAGCAATCAGCTTTGCTGAATCTATTGCTTTACCTCCTCCTACACCAATAAGAAGATTTATTTTTTCATCTTTTACTTTGTGTGCGATCTCATTCAAGTTCTTTATTATATGATCGAAGGCTTCTATGGAAATATGTTCAACGTAATTATTGCATTTTTCTACTTCGCTTTTAACGATATCTAGAGCGATATCTTTCGTGTATGTATCTCCAGATATTAATAAAATTTTTACATTCTTTATCTTTAGGTAATTGAAAACTTTTTCAATTCCTTTTACAATGCCTGGCCCTGTTAGCACATACCTTGGTAATATTATCTCATTAATCCCCTGAACTTGATTAAAGTAGCTAATAAGATTTACTTTGCATTAAAGTTTATAAAAATTTAAGAGTTTTTCAATTATGAATAAAAAAATAGTCTATATCTTGCTGGATGGCGCCTCGGATGGAATTTCTTATGAAATAACTTCGCTTGAAAAAGCTAACATGCCTTATTTAACAAAAATAGCTATGGAATCAAAAGGAGGAATGGTGTATCCCATTGAGAAGGGAGTGGCACCTGAAAGTGACACTGCCGCTATTTCTCTTCTTGGTTATAATCCTAGAAAATATAGAATCGCTAGAGGAATACTAGAAGCATTAGGGAGCAGCGTTGTATGGGAAGAAGGGGATTTAGCTCTTAGATGCAATTTTGCTACAGCAAAGGGAAACATGATATTGGATAGAAGAGTTGGACGCTCGTTGAGCGATTATGAAGCAAAAATCTTAGAGAAGGAAATAATGGAGAAGGTCAAACTCCCCGAAAATTATAACTTCACTTTTAAACATACAATAGGTCATAGAGCAGTCTTGGTAATTTATAGAAAAGATGAACCTTTGGGGGATAATATAACAAATTTAGACCCTGGTTACGTTTTAAAAGAAGGTATAGCTCACGCAGTTACTACTATAGAAAAAGAAATAAAGGAATGTGAGGCATTGGATGAACATTCAAAAAAATCTGCACAACTTGTTAATGAATTCTTTAAGCAATCAAGATTAATTTTAGAAAAAAGCGAAGTTAACAAAATTAGAAGTTCAAAAGGATTATTAGAAGCTAATATTGTGCTCACAAGAGATGCTGGTTCAAAGCTGCCTAAATTCTCTAATTTTTATCAGAGATTTGGATTAAAGGGTTTATGCATTGCAGATATGCCAGTTGAACTAGGAATAGCTAAAGTGTTGGGAATGAATGTAATAAGTTCAAAAGATCATTCAGATGTTAAAGAATTGTATGTAAAAAAAGTAAAAATTTTAAAAGAAAATCTAGACAAATTCGACTTCTTTTTTGTCCATATAAAAGGTGCAGACGAATACGCTCACGACGGAGATTTTGAAGGAAAAGTTTCAGCCCTTGAAGATATAGATTCTTATTTCTTCAAGAGATTTTATGATGACATTAATTTAGATGAAATTACTATAATTGTTTCAAGTGATCATTGCACTCCGCCAAAGCTGAAATCACACAGTGATGAAGCAGTTCCATTTATAGTACGTTCAAAAAATGTAAAAGGAGATGGTCTTTCAAAGTTTTCTGAAAAAGAATGTTCAAAAGGTTCCTTAGGCTTAATAGAACATGGTTATGAGCTATTAGAAAGGATTTTTACACTGATCACTTAAAATATTTTTAAAATAATGTAAGCCTAGTCCTTTTTGCGGCTGTTAGAAATAAGTTATGAACTAAGAACTATTGTAAATCCGCTATCCAATCATAAAGTTTTTTATTTTCTCCATATTCAAAATAATTTCTCAAAGGTTCAATTATCTTATCTAAATACTTTGCAACATTTGCTTTTAAATCTAGCGGATGCAATTCGCCTTTTATGTAAGACTTTTCTAACTCCTCATAGCTTCCAAACTCTACGTTACCGCCGTATTTTCTTTCTCTTTCTATAAATATGGATTTATTTTTTCTGAAAATCAGATGCTTACATATTTCCAGAATCGGGTTATTTTCAGCGATTTTCTCAGGACACCATGCACTGATAATTTTCCTTTTTATCTCTTCAGCTGAATCATGAATAAATATAGCCGACTTGGGAACTGATTTGCTCATTTTAAAAGCTATTTTAATTTCTGATTTGCTCATTTTTTCGTTTATTGATGGTTGGATTAAACCCATTAAAAGATGATGATGCAATGCTATAGGCTTTTTCCAGCCAAGCTTAGGATATACTTCTCTAGCTAAAACATGAATCTTTCTTTGATCCATGCCACCATGAGCGAGTTCAGGTCCAAGATATTTTATATCTACGGCTTGCATTATAGGATAAAAATATTGTGCAAAGTTCAGCTTCTCTTTAGAAGTTCTGCCTAAAATTGTAAGGCAACGAGAAATCCTTGTTAAATTCACCTGTGAAGAGAACCTTACTATATCTTTCCAATATTCGTTATTGTTAAAGTATAAATCCGATCCTAGTATTATCTTAGCTTTAGGACAGTAGAATTTAAATGCTTTTTCCCAATACTTAGAAGCCTTGAGTATGTTTTCCCAATTTCCACCCAGCTTCTTATTTAAATAACTGTGCCAATCAGCTAAATAAATTGTACATTCAATTCCTGCTTCTATCAAATCATTAACTTTTTCTGCGCATAATAAGGTTCCCAAATGAATTAATCCAGAAATTTCAAAACCGATGTAGTGCCTTATTTTATCTCCCGCTTGTAACTTATCTCGAAGCTCTTTTTCAGTTATTATTTCTTCAGTGGGAGGTCTCTTGATTAAATTTAATCTTTCTTCAACATCCATATAGAAATAGAAACCTTATTTTAAGATAATAATTTAAATGTTACTGCTTTTCTAACCACTCATTAAGCTTAGGACAATTCACAGGCGATAAAGTTCCACCTTCAGTGCAATCATCAAATATTTTATTGCAAGGAAAACATACAAGCCCTTCTATTTCTTCTATTGGTAAAATCGTTAATTTATTCCTTGGAAGATGAACCTTATATATCTTCTTGCCATCCACATACATTAAAGTTCTACTTATTTTTCCTTCATTGATAAGCTTTATTAGAACTTTTGTTCCTATTTTGCTATCAATTCTTGTCTTCTTCCATAGATCCTTTTGGTTAATGCCATCCTCATTTTTTTCCGCAGCTTCCAAAATTTTTTTCCTTATTATGTTTTCGTCTTTGATTTTTATCTTTTTCACAAATTTATTTCCACATTTAACCCTCTAATAAGCTCTTTGCTTCTATTTCTTATTGTTACCTCTGTAACATTAGCTATTTCAGCTATTTCTCTTTGGGTTTTCTTATTATTCGTTAACAGACATGCAATGTAAATTGCTGCAGCAGCCAAACTCCTTGGAGATTTACCTGCTATTGTCCCGTTTTTAAGGGCTTCAATTAGTATATTTTTTGCAAATATTTCCACTTCAGGACTGAGATTTAAAGCGTTCACCATTTGAGGTATGTAAATTAAAGAATTTGTTGTTTTTACTTTAAAAAGCGTATCCTTAGGAAGGATCTCTAGCATATCTGAATAACATTTGGAAACATTTTTTTTGCTAACCTTAAGAATCTGCCTTACTTTATCCAAGGAAATAGGAATACCTGATAATTTACAAGAAAAATAAATAGAGACCGCAAGCATACCTTTTATAGACCTTCCTTTCATTGCATTACTCTTAACTGCTTTTCTATAGATTAGAGCTGCTGTTTCTTTTACATACTTTGGTAGGTTCAAATTTGATGAAACATGTTCAAGAATTTCAAATGCATTATATAAGTTTCTATCGATCGAATTAGTTATTCTTGTCCTTTTTTGATACTTTTGCAAGTTTTTTGCATTTTGAAACTGTAAGGAGCTAAAACCATCACTGTTAATCGAGACTCGAATGTCTGTCCCAATTCCTTTATCATGTATCGTTAAGGTTTCAGGCGCACCTGTTCTTGCTTTTGTATCATAGCTTTCGTTAAAGAAAACCCTCCATTCCCTGCCATAATCTATAGATTTCTCTCTTGCAACTGTTCCGCAATCTTTGCAAATAATTGAAGATGTTTTGTAATCAAAAACAAAAGAATTTCCATTGCAATTTTCACACTTATCAAATGAGAAATTAAAGTTTGCCATGGTTATTAACGCTTATAAACAATTCCTTTCCAACAAGTTCCTCAAGATTTTCATTTTTAATTGGTTTTACTGCAACATATGGTTCTCTTACAGGCCCTAGAACATCTATAACTTCACCAATTTCATTGCCTTTTTCATCATAAACTTTCGTGTTTAATTTTGGTATCTTTTGTACCTTGACTATTATTCTCTTTCTCCTAGTTAAATGAGAAGCAACGCCAAGTTTCATCATTGGAAATAGGTGTATTTCTATTAAATTATTGGTATTTAAGACTTGCTATCCAATGATTCAAGAAATTTTGAAAAATTCTTTCAATTTTAGGTTTAATTTGCTCTATATTTTAAAAATTATTTCAAATTTAAATAAAAGATTTTGTTAATTTTTTTTCAATAATTTTTCTTATCTCTAGCTTTTTTAATGGTTATGCAAATTTTTTTTAATAATTCTATCTTTTTTTCACTAACATTAAAAACTTTAATGCAACCTTTTTCCCACCAGCATCTAGGATATGATTTATCCAAAAAGGTTTCAAATTGAAAACCCATGTCTTTTAATGCAAGTTCTATTTCAGAAATTTTAGGTTTCTCTACAGCATATTTTAAACTTACCCTTCTACCTTCTTTTCTTGATTTATTTGCATCTACATAGGTTGGCCATATTATTCTATAGTTTCTTATTTCCATTAATCGGATTTAATTAAAACTGCATTGACCAAACCATCTTGACCTGGTCTTGAAGTTACTTTTGCAAGACCAAACTTTGTTCTTATTATTGCACCTTTTGTTATTATTTTTGCTCTATCATAATCAACATTTGCAGAATTTTTAACGACCTCTAAAATTTCTGTTTTTACAACACTTTTTTTCTCAGGAATGGCTAGGTTTACAAAATTCGCTTTTGAGATTTTAATTTTTACATTTCCACCTCTAACTCTCTCCTTAGACCTAACTTCTTTTTCTCCTAATGTTGTTAATACTGGATAGCCTCCTAGCTCATACCTTCTAGTTTTCCTGCTGCTTATCTTTTTACCTCCAGATGGCTTCTTTAAATCGTTTGAGTGTTTTAATACCACTTTATGAATTAATACCGATAACTTTATTAAATTTTGCCTCGGCCGGGATTTGAACCCGGGATCCCTGGCTTGAGAGGCCAGTATTCTTATCCGGGCTAAACTACCGAGGCTCTTTCTTATAATATTGTTAACAATAAATAAAAAATTGCCCCCACCGGGATTTGAACCCGGGATCCCTGGCTCGAAAGGCCAGTATTCTTATCCGGGCTAAACTATGGGGGCAATGATTGCATACATATTATTTTATCAGCTAGTTAAAAAATTTTAAAGAGATTATTTAGAAAGCGTAGTTTGTCCAAAATCTTTCTTTAATTTAACAATGAAATCCTTAGCTTTTACAAGAACTTTTTTAAGATTATCTCTCAACTTAGGAAGAGCTTCTTCAAATTTAGCCCACTCATATCCTATATGTTCAAATGATATTCTTACATTTTCTTCAAAACTTTCAGCTAAAAGATAAGTTACTTCTTTAAATATCAATTTATCTCCTCTTCTATAATAGTAGGTTATTTTTTCCTTAAATCCTTCTAAAAATCTTACATTTTTTAAACCGCATTCTTCCATTATTTCTCGTTTAGCAGCATCTTCCAATTTTTCATTTTTTTCGATTAATCCCTTTGGAAATTCCCAGTAAGCAGTTTTATACTTTGCATGAAGTAATAAAAAATATAATTCTGAATTTTTTTGCTTAAATACAACAGCACCTGCTGACCTTTCATTTATAATCTGCATTAATTCAAGATTAAGTAATAAATCTATTACAGAATATATGAAATTAATGCATTATAACTCCGCCATCAGCTATTATGGTTTGCCCATTCACAAATGAAAAATAATCTCTCGTAAGAGCATATATAAGTTTTGCTATCTCCAATGGTTCACCCCACCTTTTTAAGGAAGTCTCTTCAGCAAGTTTTATTCTTTCATCCTGAGTTAATCTATCATATGTTCCTGGTGTTTTAATGCTTCCTAAAGCAACAGTATATGACCTTATGTTATATTCTCCATACTGCCTGGCTAAAAATTTTGTTAGAATTATGCAACAAGCTTTTGAGAAGGCATATGCAACTCCTTCAAAGTCACCATCTATAGCTGGTATTGAAGATGTGTTTATTATAACGCCCTTTTTATTCCTTATCATAAAAGGCAAGCATTCTTTTACTATTCTAAATGATCCTAAAAAATCAACTTGAATAATATTTAGTATTTCATCTTCATTCAATTCATGGATTTTCTTTTTCCACAAACTTGTATCCAAAGGATATCCTGCAACATTTACTACTATATCAATTCCTCCCATCTCTTGAATAGTTTTCTTTATAATTCCGTTAAAATTACCTCGGTTTGATATATCTAACGGTATTGGTTTAGCTTCTATTCCAAATTTATTTAAAAGATCTTCAGCCAATTCATTCAGTGCTGAGACATCTCTTGCTATTAGTATTAAGTTTATTCCATTTTCCGCAAAATATTTTGCAACCTCTCTTCCTATACCTTTTGATGCCCCACTAATTAGTGCAACTTCTTTCGTTACCATATCATTATCTTGTCTTTATCAAAAATTCTAAAGGTATCCTTAACCATTCAGAAATCTTTTCTCCTTTAAGCTCTTTTAAAACATTGACAGGATATAAGAATCTATATTCATAAATCTCATCATAATTTGGAATAATCTTACCATCATACTCACAAGTGAAAAGTAGACAATGCTCGTTCTCAACTATATTAGATGAATTATATCTTACGAAGTAATTAAATTCGAATATTTTTTTGTAATCCAATTTTTCTTCTATTCCAAGTTCTCTCCTCAAAGTTCTATAGATTGCATAATCCAATGTTTCATTTTTAAACAAATGACTTGCAGGAAGCTCCCAATAAAGAGGGAATCTTTTATTCATTGCCCTTTTTTGAACTAATATTTCTCCTCTTTTATTGAAAATAGCTACAACAAAAGCTAAATGCCTTTTTCCTTGTCCTGTATGACATTCTTCAATAGATCCTTCTCCTATTATATTTCCGTTCTCATCCGAAAGCAAAAGTGTTTGCATAAGAAATTCATTATTATAAATAATTTATATTAATTGCGACCGCCGGGATTCGAACCCGGGTCCTCGGCTCGGGAAGCCGATATCCTACCGCTAGACTACGGTCGCTCTATAAATAAAATATATTAAAAAATTAATAGAAATTATTCAATAAAATCTTCAACCCTAGGTATCTCTAGCTTGAGTCCTTTTCTCTCCCTTATCTTTACAATGACGTTCATTGCTAAAGTTTCAGGAACAGGGGCCCATCTTGAGAATTCTGTTGCCCAAAAAGCTTTTCCTGCAGTAGCGCTTCTCATTTCATCAGCTAGATCAGTTGATTCAGCTACAGGTATCTCGCCCTTAATTGACACAAGGTTTTCTTGCTGTTCAACCGTAATTATCTTACCTCTCTTCGTAGTAATTATTTTTAAAACGTTACCCATATATTCCTGTGTTGTCTTAACATCTATTTTATAAATAGGTTCAAGCAAGATAGGCCTTGCTGACAAAAATCCTGCCATTATTGCGTTTTTTACTGCAGGCATTATCTGAGCTGGTCCTCTATGAACAGGATCTTCATGAATCGTAGCATCAAGTAATCTAACCAATATTCCTCTAATAGGCTCATGTGCTAAAGGACCTTCAGCTACACTCCATCTAAAACCGTTAATTATTGTGTCTTTAACTTCCTTTAAATATTGAACACCCTTAGTATTATCAACGAAAATGTTTAGGTTATCATCTATAGCCATGATATTTCTTGCATCATCAGCTTCCCATCCAGCTTCATCTCTTAGTATTTTCGCACGTGTTCTCCATTCTTGATCTTCTGTAACTTTACCTTCACTTAAAAGCTTCAAAGTCTCTTCATTTAAAGGTTCAACTGAGATCACAACTCTATTATGCCTATTAGGACTTTTTGTTTCAAAAGGTTTTGATTTTTCCTTTATACTTTCCCTATATACCACCAAGGGTTTGCTTGTAACAAATTCAATATTTCCAGCACGTTGCTTCAAATCCCACAAAACTATTTCTAAATGTAGAGTGCCCATTCCACTTATAAGATACTCACCAGTTTCCTTGTTTATCTTTACTCTCAATGTTGGATCTTCGATTGCCATTCTTTGCAAAGTTTCAATAAGTTTAACTAGATCTGTTGTTCTTTTTGGTTCAATAGAAATTGTAACAACAGGCTCGCTTATGTATTTCAGTATTTCAAAGGGAACCATGCTATCTTTGTACTCCAATTCAACTATAGTTTCACCAGCTCTTGCATACTCAATTCCTAATAAAGCAGCTATATTGCCTGCTGTTATCTGCGGAACATTCTCCCTATATGGTCCCATATACATCCCAACCTGCAATATTTTTTCAGAGCGTTTACTTCTAAGTAAATATATTTCCTGTCCTGGATAAACTGTTCCACTAAAAACTCTTCCAGTTGTAACCAGACCTGCATGAGGATCATCCACAACCTTAGTGACACCTATTACCAAAGGTCCATCAGGATCGCAGTTCAATAAAGCTTTTCCTATTTCACTATCAATATCACCTTGCCATATTTTTTTAATTCTATATTTTTGTGCGACATCAGGAGAAGGGACATGTTCAATTACCATCCTAAGTATTGCTTCGTAAAGAGGAACTTGTTTGGAAAGCTCTTCAACAGCTTCTGGTCCTTTATTGTAAGCTTCTATTATATCACTGAATTTTATTCCTTTTTCCTGTGCAATTGGTATAGTTAACCCCCATTTATGCAAACCAGAACCAAATGCTAACTGACCTTTCATAGGATCTATTCTCCATGCTTTCTTAAATTCGGGATCTGCATAAGTCTCTATCAGTGCATTAAATTCTTTGATTATTTGCAAAAGTCTTCTTTGTATTTCTTCAGAAGATAATCTTAATTCTTTAACTAACCTATCTATTTTGTTTATGTATAAAAGTGGTCTAACTCTTTCTTCAAGTCCTTGTCTTAGAACTGTTTCAGTTTGGGTCATTATGCCTTCTACTGCATCAACAATGTTTATACTCCCATCCATTGCTCTTAAACTTCTAGTAACATGGCCACTGAAATCAATATGGCCAGGTGTATCTATTAGATTTATTACATAAGGTTTACCGTTTAACTCATGATAAAGTGATACGTTTGCTGCTTTTACGGTTAGTTGTCTTAATTGCTCAATCTCTACATAATCAAGAGCAAGAGCGGTACCAGCAACTTTTGGTGAAATCATACCTGCGGCAAGTAGTAATGAATCACTTAAAGTTGTTTTACCATGATCAACATGAGCTAAAGTACCGATGTTTCTTACATTCTGTATATTTCTCATCAGCTTAACAACTTCTTCAGTTTGTTTGAATTTTACCATTATTGTATGTAGTATTGATTAGAGTAAAGTTTATTTAAAGTTTTGTGGGTATGTTCTTGAGTGTGATAGTTGTAGGTATTGATTTAAGTGGTGTTGATCATAGACCTACTGGATTTTGTATTATGAATGAAAATTTTGAGATTTCAACAAAGTTACTCTTTAAAGATGAAGAGATAATAAGTGAGGTAGCTAGAATTAAACCTGATCTAATAACTATCGATGCTCCTTTATCTTTACCGAAAGGAAGAGCGTCTTTAGATGAAAGAAGTTCTTCACATTTAAGGAATTGCGATAGGGAATTGATTAAAATGAAAATTAAGATATTTCCACTCACATTGGGTCCTATGAGGAAACTAACTACAAGGGGAATAAAACTCAAAGAATTATTCAGTAAAATGGGATTTAGAGTAATAGAAGTTTATCCAGGAGCTGCACAAGATATATTAGGTATTCCAAGAAAGACACAAAGTATTACCGAGCTTAAAGCGGGTTTAGAAAGAATAGGAATAAAGGGAATAAAAGAGAACGTAACGCATCATGAACTTGATGCAATTACATGTGCATATGTTGGAATACAGTATTTATTGGGCAAATTCATAGCGTTAGGAGATGAAAATGAAGGAATAATAATAGTTCCTAAGCCAGTTCATGGATCTAAATAGGGAAGAAGAATTTAGCAAAATTATTGAAGAAATTATAAACTGTAATCGTTGCCCTGAACTTATAAAATATATAAGAGAGGTTGCAATCAAGAAGAAAAAGCAATATAGATCCGAAAAATATTGGGGAAGACCTGTACCGCCTTTCGGAGATTTAAATGCAGAATTAGTAATTCTCGGTTTGGCCCCTGCTGCTCATGGAGGAAATAGAACAGGTCGAATGTTTACAGGAGATTCATCGGGAGATTTTTTGATAAAAACATTATACAAGTTTGGATTTTCCAACCAGCCATTTTCCATAAATAAGAACGATGGCTTAAAATTGATAAATTGCTACATAACTGCAAGCATTAAATGCGCACCTCCTGGAAACAAACCAACTAAGTCTGAATTAGAGAATTGTTCAGTATATTTAATAAGAGAGTTTTCTTTGCTTAGAAAATGCAAGTGCATTGTTATTTTAGGAAGAACAGCGTTTGATAATTTCTTTAATTTATTCAAAAGAATTTATGGATATGAAGTAAAGAGACCAAAGTTTTACCACGGTGCAATTTTAAAATACGAGAAAACTCCTTACATAATTCTTTCATACCACCCAAGCAGGCAAAATACACAAACTAAAAAACTAACACAAGAAATGTTCGATGAAGTTTTTAAAAAGGCTAAAGAGATTATTGAGAATAAATAGATTTTTTTCTGTTATATATTTCAATAACTTTTTCTAGAGTATCAATTTCCTCAGGACTTTTATCGTAACGAATCCTTTTGATCCTTGGAAATCTTAAGGCAAAACCGCTATCATGTCTATCGCTTCTTTGTATAGAATCGAAGGCTACTTCTATTACTATTACGGGTTTAACAAAAATCTTGTATCCCAAATCTTTAATTGCGAGTTCCCTAAGCTTTCTATCCATCAATTCAATTTCTTCGTCAGTCAGTCCAGAATACGCTTTGCCTATTACTTTAAGCTCATCATTATCTTTTACTGCAAAAGTATAATCTGATAATACTCCTGAACGCTTCCCATGACCGTATTCTGCTGCTACAATAACCACATCCAAGGTATCAAACTCTTTTTTTAACTTAATCCAGTATCTTCCTCTTTTACCCGGTGTATATTTCGAATCAGGATCTTTTAGCATTAGCCCTTCAAAACCTTTTTCTAAGCTTTCATTAAACAGACGATCTATGTCGCTAGAATTTTTGACTAAGAAGTACTTAGCTTCCTCAGCTTTTTCACCAAATTCAAACTCCTTCAATATCTTCTTCCTTTCTCTCAATGGAAGTTCGATAACAGGGCTATCCTTATAGTAAATAACATCATAGACTATCGCTACGACAGGTACTTCATAGATGATTGATTCGTCCACATATTTTCTATGCAATCTCTTTTGAAGTTCTTGAAAAGGTAGCGGCCTATCTCCCTTTATAGGTAAAATTTCAGAATCTAATATAAAATCGAATTTTATTTTCATAAAATCCTCGACAATTTCTGGGAGAAAATAGCTAATTTCTTCAAATTTTCTAGAAAAAAGTTTTACCTTATCTCCCTTCTTATGAATTTGGCATCTTATTCCATCGTACTTATACTCACATATTAGCTCTTTTTTAAAATAGTTCACTATCTCAGTAGAAGTCTGCATGAAGTCTGCAAGCATAAAATTCGTTGGGGTTAAAACTTCAATGGAAATTAAATTCAATTGGTTTAGTTTAGCATGAATAGCTATTTTACTTAAATCAGGGAAAAGTAGAAATGCATTTCTTATCTCTTCTAAAGTCTTATTGAAAGCATGAGTGATTGATTCTTCAATCAATCCTTCAGAAAGCCCTATTCTCATTTCATTAGTAAGAATTTTAACGATGTATTTAGCTTCCAAAGGATTTGCATTTATAAATAGTTTTTTCAATAAATTTTTTCTTGCGTTGACTGAGCCTTCTCCTTTATACTCTGCTAATTTTGCCAATGTATTGTATACTTCAGCTAAAGTAAGCTTTTTAGTAAAGAAAGGATTTTCAACCTTTTTTATTTTTAATAAGAATTCCGCAGCATCTCCTAAATCGCCAAGCTTTACTATGGTTTTAGATAAAATATCGTCATTTAATCCAGTTACTTCTTTAAGAAGCTTAACAATCGTTGAATACCCTACTTGTAAATCTTTATTTTCCCACGGAGGAAAAATTTGAGAAGTTAAAAGCTTTATAGCTATGGGTATGTCTTCATCATCTAGACTTTTTAAAAAATCTGATAGGAAACTTATTTTGCTAAGTTTGCTTGTGGTCCCCTTTATTTTTTCGCAAGTTTTTGCAAATTCCTCAAAATCTTTGCTCAATGTTTCCTTTTTTTGTTTAATATTGTTGCATGTGCAGCAGCTAATCTAGCAACTATAATTCTGAAAGGCGAGGCACTAATATAATCAAGCCCTACCTTATGGAAAAAGTGAATACTTTCAGGATCTCCCCCATGTTCTCCGCAAACTCCTATCTTAATGTTTGGATTGGTTTTTCTTCCTTTTTCAACAGCGATTTCTACTAGCTTTCCTACTCCCTTTACATCCAAAGTTTCGAATGGATTATTTTCCAATATCTTGTTTTCAAGATAGAAAGGTAGGAATTTATTTTCCGCATCATCCCTGCTGAATGTAAAGGTAGCTTGAGTTAAATCGTTTGTTCCAAAGCTGAAGAAATCCGCTATTTTTGCTAATTCATCAGCTATCAAGCATGCTCTAACGACTTCGATCATTGTCCCAAATTTATAAGGTATGTTGATTCCTGTAGTTTTCTTTACTTCTTCATGAGCCCTTTCTACTATCTCCTTCTTTACTTTATAAAGCTCATTGAAATCCGCTACTTGGGGTATCATTATTTCAACATCCACAGGTACCTTTTCTTTTATGAGCTCACCAACAGCCAAGAAAATTGCCTTAGCCTGAGTGTAATATATTTCAGGATATGTAATTCCAACCCTAACCCCTCTGTGACCCATCATTGGATTTGATTCACTTAAAGCTCTTACTACTTTGTAAATTTTAATTAGCTCTTCCTTTTTTCTTTCATCTTTTGTTTCATAAATTTCTTTTAAGAGCTCGTCTGTTTTTGGAAGAAATTCATGCAAAGGAGGATCGAACAGTCTTATTGTGACAGGGTGAGGAGACATGATTTGCAAAATTTCCTTAAAATCTTTTTTAAGAAGAGGAAGCAATTCCTCTAAGTATTTAATTCTTTCTTCTCTATTTCTTGCCATTATCACCAACCTAAATAACTCAAGTCTTCCTGGCACCCTAAACATTCTCTCTGTTCTAAGCAAGCCTATTCCTTCAGCTCCGTACTCTCTTGCTTTTAAAGCGTCATCGGGCGTATCAGCATTTGCCCTCACTCTAAGCTCTCTTGTTTCATCTACAAGTTTCATGAATTCTTCGAAATCTTTGGATTTTCCAAAAAGCATTGTTGGCTGTTCTCCTAGATAAACTTGACCTGTAAAACCATCTACTGTAATTATATCACCTTCTTTTACTACGAGGTCTCCAACCCTAAAAAGTCTATTATCATAGTCTATCTTTATTTCTTCACATCCAACTACACAAGGCTTACCTATAGCTCTAGCTACAACTGCTGCATGACTTGTCATACCGCCTTTTGAGGTGAGTATACCCACAGAAGCGTAAAAACCATGAACGTCGTCAGGCTTGGTTTCTTCCCTTACTAAGATGACTTTATGCCCTTCTTTTGACAACTCTACAGCTCTATCAGCATTAAAAACAACTTTCCCAATGGCAGCTCCTGGAGATGAGGGAAGACCTTTTGCAATGGGCTTACCTTTAACTTTCGTTTCATCTATTCTAGGATACAATAGTTGAACTACGTCTTTTGGTTTAACCCTTAATATAGCTTCTTCCCTAGTTATTATTCCTTCTTTATACATATCTACGCTTGTTTTTATCAAAGCTATAGGACTCATCTTGGCATTTCTTGCCTGTAACATGTAAAGCTTTCCATCTTCAATTGTAAACTCTATATCTTGTACTTCTTTCTGATTCCTTTCTAAAAGCTTTGCATATCTGTAAAGTTTTTCGTAAATTTCTGGCATCAAATCTTTTAATTCTTTTATGCTTCTCGGTGTTCTAATTCCTGCCACAACATCCTCTCCTTGCGCAAGTTGGAGAAACTCTCCATACAATTCATTTTCTCCATTGGAAGGATTTCTAGAAAATAGTACTCCCGTAGCAGATTTGTAAGAAAGGTTTCCAAAGACCATTGTTACGATAGTTACAGCAGTACCATCAGCGATATCTGGAGTTATATTATTCACTTGTCTATAGTAAACTGCCCTAGGTGAATTCCAAGAATCAAAAACAGCTGCAATTGCTAGCTCGAGCTGCTTCCACGGATTATTAAGCAAATCATTCACATCATATTTAGCCAATTCCGGATTGTTTTTAATCTCATCAGCTATAATCTGCTTGTATTCTTCACAAATTTCCATTAAAGCTTGTTCATTTAATTCAGCATCGGTTAATGCCCGATATTTGCCCTTTATTTCTTCAAAAACTTTGTTAAACTTCTTTTCATCTATTTTTAAAACGATTTTCCCGAACATTTGTAAAAATCTTCTATAAGTATCATATGCAAATCTTGGATTGATTCTTTCAGCCAAACCTTTAGCTACAGAATCATTTATTCCTAAATTGAGCACGGTATCCATCATACCAGGCATTGAAACTGGAGCGCCCGACCTTACAGAAACAAGTAAAGGTCTTGAAGAATCTCCAAATTTTTTGCCTGTTTTTTCTTCAATGTATTCTATTCCTTTTCTAACTTCATCCATTAGCTTTTCGGGAAGCTTCCTTCCATTTTCATAATACATTTTGCATACAGTAGTAGGAATTATAAAGCCAGGAGGGACATCCATTCCGAGTTTACTCATCAATATCAAGCTGCTTCCTTTTCCACCGAATAACTTTTTATTTTCAGGATCAGCTTCTTCAAAGGTATATACGAGTTTTGTTAATGGATCCATATTTAATAATTGCCCGAAATTTTTTAAGTGTTTTTGAAGAAATGAAAATTTATCAGCAAATTCCTTAAATTTTTTCTACTTCCTTTCCTAAAGGACGAGGCTTTCAACAGGCGTAGATATCTTTTCCAATTTTTTAATAATCCTCATTAGCTTTATATAATGAGCCAGGTTCAATATGTATAAATGAAAGCTATAGGTTTCGAAAATTTCGGGCCTCCTGATGTTCTCAAATTAATGGAATTTAAAGATCCTGAACCTGAGGAAGATGAAGTTGTAATACGTATTAAAAATACGTCTTTAAACAGACTGGATATTTTAGTTAGAAGTGGAAAAGCTAGAGGGACCTTTGATCTGCCCCATATTCCAGGTCAAGATATTGTAGGGACAATTGAGAGATTAGGAAAGAATGTGAGACTTTTTAGTGAAGGCGAGTTTGTAGTTGCAAATAACGTGTGGGGTTGTGGATCCTGTGATTATTGCATATCTGGAAATGAAACTATGTGTCCAAGCTGGAAAGCAATAAGTATACATAGTAAAGGAACATACGCTGAACTAGTAAAGGTAAAATACACAAGGTTAATCAGACCTCCAAAAGAATTAAGTAGTGTTGAATTAGCTGCTATGATACTTACCTACACAGCTACGTGGAGAGCCTTGGTTACTTTGGGAAATCTTAATAGTAACATGACAGTACTTGTTTGGGGTGCAAGCGGTGGTGCAGGAAGTTTTGCAGTAAAAATAGCGAAGAGCTTTAATGCTAAAGTTATAGCCACCTTTGGTTCTGAATTTAAGAAGAGTGTTTTATCCAAATTAAACCCAGATTTTATGGTAAATCATAACTCAGATAATATAGTTAAGGAAATATTGGATTTTACAAACGGCAAAGGTGTTGATCTTACTTTTGAAATTTTCTCAGGACAAAATCTAAATAAATCAATACAATTAACAAAACCTGGAGGGAAAATAATAGTTCTTGGTGTATTGCAGGGTGCAAAATCTGAGATTGATGTTATGCAGTTCTATAGAAGAGATATTAGAATTATAGGAACTCATCATTCAAACAATTGGGAAATAAAGCAGGCTTTGGAATACGCTGCTAAAAACAACCTGAAACCTTTAATTATGGAAGTAGCTGATATAAGAAATGCTTCCTATTATCATAAATTGATGGAGGAAAACAGACTTTACGGTAAGGTGGTCTTTGACAATAGTAAATTATATGAATAAGAAAGAAATAACTTTCACAATCCTTCCATCTGTTTTTTGGTATATTTCATTCGGGTTATTTTACAAGTTTTTTGTCTTAGGAATACTGATTTCTGCTGTTATCTTGGGATTTTTAAGCATTGTGTTATTTAGAAATTACATACATTGGATAAGGATAAAATCGACGAAATTAAAGAGCATTGTTTATTCAACAGGTTTAGGGCTAATTGGTTCTTTAATTCTTTATACAATTTTTATATTGGGAGCATTTTTTCTAGCTTATTTGAATTTGGCTTTTCAAGTTGAAGAATTATACAGCTCAATATATTCGGTAATATCATATATGAAACAGCAAATTTTATTGTATGTAGGACTTATCATAATTGGTGTATTTGAAGAAATTTATTGGAGAGGAGCTCTTCAAGAAATTTTTGGAAAATATTTATTTGATAAAACTAAAGAATATTGGGTATTTCCTTCACTATATTATACGTTTGTTCACCTTCCTGCATTTAATATAGCGTTAATTGCAGCAGCTTTTGTAATCGGATTTGTAAATGGTTTCTTGGCAAGTAAAGTAGGTATTTTGACAACAACGATTGCACATGTTCTTTGGCTTGAATATGTAATTATGTTACCCTTAACAGTATATATTTGAAACTTCCTCTAAGGCTTTACAATTATACTAACGTTTGAAGCACCAACAATGATCTTCTTGACTCTCTCTTCATAATCTTTAATAATTTCCTTCATTTTCTTTACAGTAATATTCTCATCAACCTCTATTTCTATTTCAGTATGAATTAAAGGTCCTATTTTCCTCATTCTAACATCTACTACTTTCTTTATGTGTTCAATGTTCTTTGCTAAGTCTATTATTAGGTTTCTTAATTCAGGATTTTTACAAGCGTCCAATAAGATATATGTGCTTTCCCTTAATATGAAGAAAGAAATAGATAAAACCAACGCGGAGATTATAATAGCTGCAATAGTATCGAAAATCCAGAAACCTAAAGTTGTTAGATACAAGCCTATAATTGCAGTTATTGAACCTAAAGAGTCCTTCAATGAATTAATAGCGTCAGATTTGATGGATAAGTATCCAAGCCTTCTTGCTAACATAAGTTTGTATGCAGAAATGGTAAATGATGGAATCAATGAAATTATTGCAATACTCAATGCAAGCTGAGGATAATGAATAACATGAGAACTAATTATCGATAAAATTGATAAGTAAACAACATATCCTGCCATTAAGATATTTAAAAAAGATACTACAAACGAGGCTAAATTTTCAACCTTATAGTACCCGAAGTTAAAGACCTCATCAGGTCTTTTATTCATCATTAGGATGCCTATTAACACAATTATACTAATTACAGCATTACCTACAGCATCAAAACCGTCAGCAAGCAAAGCTAAACTGTTTGTAATTAACGCAAACATAATCTCAACAAAAGCAATCAATAATGAAACGATTATTGATATAGTGATGACTCTTTTAGCACTTAAAAGTAACTTTCTTTCATCCACTTTCTATTGAACATATTTATTTCTATTAAATGATGTAAATAAATCTTGATTAGTGATAAAGGGTTCAATATATACAAATACTGTAATCAATCTGGATTTTACATTCAGATCTGGACAAATATTTAGATGGAATAAAATTAATGGATATTGGATAGGAATAACTCACGATACAGCTGTAGCATTGATTCAAAAGGGAAATGTATTAAAATTTAAATTTGAAGGAAAGATGAAATATGAAGATTTGGTTGAATTCTTAAGCTTAAATGAAGATTTTTCAGAGATCTTCAAAAAATTTTCTTCGAATGATATAGCTAGTAAATTATTCAAAAAGTATAGAGGATTAAGAATACTAAAACAAGATCCATGGGAGTGCACTATATCATATTTGTCAGCTAGCATGAATAATATAAAAAGAATAAACAGAATGTTGAATGTATTATCTTCATTCTCAAAAACAACCCTAAGCATAGGGAACTTAAAGCTCAAAGGTTTTCCTAAATACGAGGACCTAATGAATTTAAAAGAAGAAGATTTTAAAAAGCTAGGCTTTGGCTTTCGTTCAAGCTATTATGTAGATTTAATTAATAAGGTAAAAGAAGACTTTGAAATTGGCTCATTAAAGAAACTTGATACAAACAACTTGAGAGAAAAGTTAATGGAAATAAAGGGAATAGGGAAGAAAACTGCAGATTGTATTGCACTATATTCATTTCACAGACTTGAATGTTTTCCTCAAGATAGATGGATCAAAAGAGCTATTATTAAATACTATAGAAAACCTTTGGAAGGATTCATTGGTATAAAGATTGATAAAAAAACAATGGACAAAAACTATGATAACATTGCGCAATTTTTCAACGAAAAATACTTAGGTATTGCAGGCTATATTCAACTACTACTTTATGTTCATACAAGGAAGATCTAAATTATCTATATTTGACGAACGAACTTTAAAATATCTTCTGGCTTATTAAATTCTTTCATATTAATGACCATGTATGAAGCTTTTTCATTAAAATAAGGTGATCCCTTTCTTGAGAAAACCGTTATTACTCTTCCATCATGAGAAACACGATAGCCTTCATTTACTGCCTCATGCCCTCTTATAATGCAAATTAAGTTGTTCTTATCTGTGAACTTTTTGCTTATATCTGGCCCAAAAAGCTTACCAGCCCCCCTATAGGATGGTTCAAACCCTTCTTCTTCCATTGGATCATTCCAAAGTATTTCTTCAAAATATTTCTTTTTTGGATGAAGCTTTCTCGCAAATGCGATATCTTCGATGTTGCATGTTTCAACCGGAATGCCACCATGTAATGCGATAAATTTGTTCTTGTATAAAAAAGCTAGGTAAAGAAAATCAAAAAGTTTTTTTACTTTTTTGTAAACTTGATAACCTTCTTGGCCGTATCTTTCTATAAAGAATAAAGGTAAATCGTGAGGATAGGCAATTAAATCTTCACTCCCTTCATGGTTCCCCCTCAGTAAAATCACCTTATCTTTGTATTCGATTTTTAAATTGCTTATTATGAAATAAATTTCAGGCGAGTATTCACCTCTATCTCCGTAATCTCCTAAAAAAAGGAGGATAAAATCTTCATTTTTTAATTTTACTTCTATCCCTTCTTTTAAAAAAATATTTCTTAACGTTTCAACATCGCCATGAATATCTCCTATGATTACTATTTCATTAATACCTTGCTCCGCTATTACCAAGTCCCCTTTTATTTTACAAATCCCTACAGATTCTTTCTTCCTTTCTTCAACATGCAAACTTATTAATTTTTCAATTAAGCTTTCAAACTGCTTAACGCTAAAACTTTCAAATATTGAAAGAAGTTCATCAATTATCATTCTATAATAAATTAAATATATATACGAATTTAATAATAAGCTCAATCGGAAAAAATGCAAATTGCAATACAGATGCAAGATGTTGCCTTGAATTCAGCAATGATTTTGCCTTTGCAAGATTTTAGGGAAAGCTTTATTGCTGAAATAAGTTGTTTAGGAAGTTTTGATGGAAAGGAGATATTGCTGTATCATAAAGTTGAAAAATTTGATCCAAAGATTAAAAATTTAAAGCCTCTAATATATTTCCCCAAAGTTCTGCTTCCTACCTATGAAGGTAAGAATATAAAAATTAATTGGTTTCTTAAGATTTACCAGAAAAATAAAATAGTTGTGAACGAAAATTTAAAGTTGTTAAGTGTAGCTCCTTCAATATCAAAACAATACAACGAAAAACCAGAAGGGTACGATATGAAAATCGACAACATAAACCTAGTTGCAGGGGAAGACAATGAAATATCTATCAAATTTTCTCCTTTTCCTAGTATACAAAAAATTTACTTAGCGTGTGAAGAAAGTGTAAATCCTTTAGCATTTGGTAGAAAGTATTCTCAGGTAGTATATTTCGAGAATTTAGATTTTAAAGTAGAAAACGGAAATGTTAGCGTCAAATTTACACCAGATAAGAATTATCCAAGTATTTACTGTTCTGCCTTAAAAGTTAATCATTACCTTATAGTTAAATCTAGCGATATCGAATTTAAGATACCTGTTTATGTTTACCAGGAAAAAATTAAGCTTTATCCTGAACCTAGGCAAGACCTTAAGAATCTTATTTTAAAATATTTGAATGAATATGGCCCAATGAAGGTTGGAGAGCTTATTTCAACCGTTGCGAGAAAAGAAAAAATAAAGGTTAAATCAAAGACTTTAAAGGAAGATTGTGAAGAATTGATACAGCAAGGAATTATTACATATTCAGGATTGGGGTTACATGCAGGTGTTCTTTATTTAAGGGATAAATGGTTAATGAAGCAGTTGAAAAATTAAGGGATAAAGATTTCATTGAAACTAAAGATGGCTTTTACCAAGTAATAGGGTATATTCATACTAAAGAATCAATCATTGCAATACCTCGCTATATAAAAGTAGATTATGCAACATATTGGTATAAAGAAGGATGCTTCTACAAAAGGGCTTTACACAGTTACAGCTCATCAGCAGTTGAAGAAGCAATCAAAGAATACTCTGAAAGATACTTAAAATTCAATCGTTTTTACGGCACTAAAGTACCAGAAATTCCCTATAATGAGATACGGAAGATCTATTACACAAACAATTATGAAAGATATGTAAAGAAAGATATTCTATATAAAAGATTCTTAGAAATTTTGGATTTGTTCAGTAAAGAGACAAATATCGGTAAAAATAATTTTGGGCTTACGTCTACAATGTTAATAGGTTTATCCAATCCGATTGTATCGGATATTGATATCGTAGTATATGGTTTTTCTAACGTTTTAGCAATAAAAGAATTTATAAAAAATACTAAAAGTGTTAGCAAATTTACTGAGTATGACTTAGATTATGAGTCAAAGATTAGAAAAGTTGACAAGAATTTCTTGAAAAAGATTATTGAGAGAAAATGGAATAGAATTATTTATAAGAACCGTGAAGCTTCTATAAATCCTGTTAAAAGTTTTGAGGAAATTATAGCTTCTGAAGAAATAATTAAGTGTGAGAATATATCGCCTATAGAAAAGATTTTAGAAGTTGTCCATGCTAAAAATCCCTTTTATTTTCCTTTGGAGTATAAAGTAAATTGTGAAGATAGTGAAATTGAAGAATTGGCAATTTTTAATGATTTCTTCATTGATTGTTTAGAAAAAGGAGACATTCTTAGAGTAAAAGGGCTTCTACAACGTGTACATACAAAGGAAAGAACATACTACAGAATTGCCTTTGGAGTTAGAGAAATTCCTGACCAAATAATATCTTTAATATCTTCTAAATAAGGATTGGCAATTTAGCCTCGGTTAAACTTTCAATGTTTATATCAAACGTGTATTTTACTTCTTGGAAAGATTTTCTAAATTGAATTACTTCTAATTTTATCTCTTCGGGATTCGCTTTCTTTATTAAAGCTTTTTCCATCAGTTCAGCTATGTATTTCATTTCGCTTACACCACATCCATATCTCGTCATCTCCTGAACACCTAATCTGAGACCACTTGGTTCTCTAACTTTATCAGGCGTATCGCCTGGTATCATGTTTTTGTTTGTTATTATATTGCAATTCTCGAGCAAAGCCGCCACATAAGCACCACCTCCTAAATTTCTAACATCCAAAGCCACCTGATGTGTTTCAGTAAATCCATACTTTTCTCCCAAAACTTTAAATCCTCGAGCATGTAATTCTTCTGCCAAAGCTTTAGCATTTCTTATAATATCTTTTGCATATTGCTCACCAAAGTATTTCATTTCAAGTGCTGTAGCCCAAGTAGCAGCTAACCTATGCAGATGGTGGTTTGACACAAACACTGGAAATATTACTTTTCTAAACTTTTTGAAAACTTCTTGATTGTTTGTCATAGCTACTCCTCCTTGAGGACCTGGAAAAGTTTTATGAGTAGAGCTTGTAACCAAATCAGCACCTTCCTTTAATGGATCTTGGAACTGTTTACCTGCTATCAATCCAAGAACATGTGCAGCATCGTATATAATATAGCTTCCAACCTCATTGGCCGCCTCCCTCAGTTCTTTTACAGGCTGCCTAAACAGTATTAATGAACCTCCGACTATTACTATCTTAGGCTTCTTATTTTTAATTTCCTTTATCGATCGATCTACATCAACCTTCATCTCTTCATGATTGAAAGGAAGCTCAGTTTCTACAATGCCTAAAGCACCAAGAATACCAAATTTGGTATGACTAACATGGGAACCTGCATAAACAGGAGCTACCAATGCAATGCTATTTCTCTCACCTAAAGAATAAAATGCTGCACCGTTAGCTGAAGTTCCAGAAACTGGCCTAATATCTACAAATTTGGCTTCGAAAAGTTCGCCTAGAGCTTGATTAGTTTTCTCTTCTATTTCATCTATATACCTTGTTCCTTGATAATATCTTTTCCAAGGAAGACCTTCAGCATATCTATGCATTCCATCATTCATATAAAGCATATCTACTAAGGGTGAAGTTACGTTCTCAGAAGCGATTAAATTTATACACTCTTTTCTTCTCCACTTGTTATGATTTCTTACCAATTCAACAATTCTGTATATTTCCTCGTAAGCCATGATAACTTAATTTCTTATCAAAATATATTCTTATAAGTAAAAATGGAAAAAATGGAGCCTATATTGCTGAGGAACTGCAAATTTATTTTAGATGCTTTGAACCCTTTAAGGAAAAATAAAGATATTCTTGTCATCGATGGAAAAATAGAAAAGATAGGAGAAAATCTTAACAAAAACGGTTTTATTATAGATTGCGAAGATTGCTTCGTAATTCCAGGAATGATAAATGCTCATACACATTCTTCAATGTCTCTTTTTAGAGGAATTGCAGAGGATTCAAAACTTGAAGATTGGTTATCCAAAAAAATATGGCCTTTAGAGAGTAAACTTACTGCTAAAGATTGCTATGTAGGGAGCAAGCTGTCTATAATGGAAATGCTTACATCTGGATTTGTGGGAGCTGCTGATATGTATTTTCATATGAAAGAAGTAGCAAAGGCTTATATAGAATTAAATTTCAGAGGATTGCTTTGTGAAGGAGTTTTTGATTTTTTTAGAGAAGATATTTTAGAAGAGAAAATAAATTTTGTAAAGTCTACCTTTTTAGATTTGAAAAATATAAATTCTGAACTAATTAAACCATCTTTTGGTCCTCACGCAACTTATACATGTTCATCAAAGCTTCTTAAGGAAATAGCTGAACTATCTAAGTTTTTCAATGCTCCTGTTCAAATACATGTTGCTGAAACATTAAATGAACAGGAACAATGTTTAAAAAGATACGGTATGCGTGAAGTGGAATTTTTGAATAGTATAGGTCTTTGTAATAAAAACGCTATATTCGCCCATGGAGTATGGCTGGACGATAATGAAATTAATATCTTGAGTAAAACAGGAGCAGTAGTAGTTCAGAATACTATTTCTAATTTAAAGTTAGGGACAGGATCGACATGTGATATAAGAAAATTATTGGATTCAAAAGTTAAAGTATGTTTAGGTACTGATGGTCCTGCAAGCAACAATTCACTTGACGCCTTTGAAATGTTAAAGTTCTCATCACTGTATTTAAAAAACATGCATAAAGATCCGAGTGTTATAAATTCAAGGGAATTGTTTAGAATAGTTACATACGATTCATATAAGCATTTATTTCCTGAAATAAAGGGAGGATTGATAGAGGAAGGATATGTGGCAGATTTGGTGGTTTTTGATTTAAATAATTCAAGATTTAAGCCATTAACTGAAGATTCTACACATATAATTAACCACTTAGTATACTCTTCTTCAGGGATCAAAGCCAAGCATGTGATTGTCAATGGGAAAATATCAGTTTTCAATGGAAGACTAGTTAACGTTAAAGAAGAAGACCTAATCGATGAGTTTGAAAATACCTTTGAAGAATTAATGAAAAGATGAAATTTCCTTCATAATTTTTCTCAATTGCCACTTTTTTATACCGGCGCTTATTAACATTTTTTCTATTTCCTCTATGTTTTTACTTTTGCTAAGGAATTTATTCATGATTTTTATTACGGTCTCTTTTACTTCATATGGGTAAATAATCCATTTATCAATGACCCGCGTATAATAGTCAGGAATAAAATCTGTCCAAGGTTTAATATATACAGTTGCTACTTTAATTTGATTAGGTTTGCTTTCATTTATATAACTGCATGCTTTCTTTAAAGAACTGCCTGTATCACTAACATCATCCACGATTAAAACATTTTTATTGCTTACATCCTTTCCAATTGTTTCAATAATTATCGGCTCTCTTAAAGTCTCGGCAACGTCTGTATAGAATTTTATGTGCATATCTGTAACATTAGGTTGATCCAAAAGATCCGAAAGAATTCTTCCAACGACCCATCCACCCCTAGCAATGGCTACGATTATATCAGGCTTGTATCCTGATGATTTTATTTTATCGGAAAGAGTAACAATGTCTTTATAAAGCTGGTTCCAAGTAGGCACGAAAAACTCTGTTCCTTTTTTCACATGATTTTATATCGAAGGTTTCTTTAATTTTTTAATTAGCTAGAATGAAAATATCAGAAAGCTTCTATGCATATGGTCATGAAAAAATTAAATCATCCCATAGAACAACTTTTGAGATAACAAAAGAAAATTATCTTACAGAGAGAGGCGATTGCATAATAGCTGTAAAATCTGAGAAAGCATGTTCAGATTTGAAAGAGGATCTTAAACAAGCTATAAGAAAACCTAATTCAAAAGTATTAATACATTTAGAATTGCAAGGCTTAAAAGAAACTGTTGAAGCTTACGGTTCTGAAAAGCTTATTCTAACAAGCCCGGTTAGTATTGTTATAAGAAAATCAAACTATATTGATGAAAGAACACTTGCAATAAATTCAAACAAAGCAGCAGTAGATATTGATAGAAAATTAATCGAAGCATTGAAATTTGAAAATTCTAGAATCAAAATAACTATAGAAGTAATAACGTTTAAGTGAACTAGGAGTTAATACTTATGGTTTATTCTTAAGATCAAAAATCTTTCAAGATTGTTGAGAAAGAACATTTTCCAATGGGATACTAATTTCTTTGTACAATCCTAAGTCCTTAAGTTTGGATATTATAGGATTTGGATCAAGCATTTCTGGCAAAAGAACACCTGTATGGTTTATTTGCCTCTTTGCAACCATGTTTATTATTTCAACAGGAAGAAAAGTTATCATGAACGCTGTTGCATTCTCATTGAATTTAGCAATAGAGTCTTTGTGTTTAAGAAGCGCATAACCTCTAAGTTTGATATCTTCTTTAATTTTACCTAACACGTCTATGACCAACAATTCATATCCATCTATCTTCTTATCATTAGCTTTACTCAAAGGCTTTGCTCCTTTTAAATTAAAACTTCCATCCTCCATTATGAGCAAGTTTAATTCTTTTTCTAATATTTCTGGAACATAGTAGCCAAAATCCAATGATTCAATTTCCTTGCCTAGATATCTTGGTAGAGTAATTACTTCCTCATGCGAAACAAGCCAAACACTTTTTAATCCGATTCCTTCAGGAAATTCAAATTTTTTAATTGCTTCATTTATGCTTAATCTAACATATTTCCCTTTATAATAAATCAAAGGTTTTTCAATTATTTCCTGTGCAAATATTTTTGGAGAATAAACATAGTAATTGCCTTCATCATCGAAGGTTACTGATCCATCCCTAATTGAAACTTGGGTTACCGTTTTCATTTTTTCAGATAAATATTTGGCAATTACATTAGTCAATCCAGGATCTGCTCCATAGCTAGGAAGAGCTAATAATCCTGAATCTTTGAATATGCTGTCATGGTTGATTGTAAAAAGCAAATTGTAATCGCTTATTCCTAAGTCCATATAATTTGATCCTTCATCAATGCAAACTTTTATTATGTCAACTGAAGCTTTATTTGGAGGTAACAAAGATATTGTTAAATCCGATCTTGAAATGTAACTGCTGAGCTTCTCAACTTTTACTGCATCTATTTTATAAGTAGATATTTTATCTCCTAATTTTCTTACTTTTTTAAGCCTTGCTTCATTCTTATCTATAACAACTATTTTTGAAATGTTTTCATTGAATGATAGCTTTTTTACCAAAGAGTAACCTGCAAAACCGGCGCCTAAAATTATTACTCTCATAATTTCAGCCTCTTTAAAAGTTAGATAATGAAACAATATTGACTAAAATTTTTAAGCTTTTTCAATCTTTTTAAAATTTGGATAATTGCTAGGGTGGCAGAGTGGCCATTGCGCCGGCCTCGAAAGCCGGTGGGCGTTTAACGCCCGTGTGGGTTCGAATCCCACCCCTAGCGCTTTTAGAAAAACTTTTATAAATACAATATTATTTTAATAAAATGTGAATAAGATATCCAAAAGTTCGCTAAATGTTATCCACCTCGTCCTAATACTAGTTGGTGCCTTTAATTTAATCTATATGTTTTATTTATTTATGATAATATATTCAGTTGATTTGTTATTTGTTTTTTATGGGAAAAATTACATCTTATTAAGCGATGTTTATCTTAATGAACTTATACTGCTTTCATTCTCTGGTAGTCTATTCTTATCTTTAGGGTTATTGCTTTCATATTATTTAAGTAAAATATGATACAACAAAAAGTTTATATTTTTTATTATAATTTTGTTATATGAAATATACCTTATTTACTTGCTTGATTGCTTTAATAATCTTACAATCTTTATTTTTACCTATGATCAAATCAAAATAATGACATATTCTTAATCAATTATACAATGATTGATAATGGCAAGAAGTTTCAAGTTAATATTGAATTTTTATTATCAAATCAAACTTATGTCAGAGTAATATCTAAAATAAGTAATTTTTCATCAATTAGTGCTATAGTCCCTATTGATTTTTTACAAATCTATCCATTGAATTATTCATTCAATTTTCCAAAAATTAATTCCAGCTGGACCATGGTTGTAAATTATAAACATAACGGGCCATTAATAACATACTTAAATTCAACTCTATTAAATAAGGGTCTTCATTTTTTTAGTAATTTACAATTTATTCTTACAAACACTTCTTTTGATAAACTTCCAGCAGCTTTTCATAAAGTTAATCGAAAAGGAGAGTTTTTCTTTTTTGTATTACAATTTTTGCCTGGCAATTTAAACGTTATTACAAAAGATGTGATTGCGCCCCCTCCATATTCTGGCTCTGAATCAATTATAAATTGGCAAATCATTAATAATAATACAAATCAAATAGACGCTAATTCTTATTTCCAACTCATAGTTTATTCTTACCCAAATAATTTTCAATCAACAGCTTCATGTTGGTATAATTCAACAGTAATTTCTGAAATAGCATGTTATGATACAGGAAATGATACAGGGACAACAAATGGAGTTTATTATGTGGAGGATGATGGATTTATTGGATTCACAATTCCTTTAGGAACAGGCACTTATTCTGTTTATACTAATCCACTAGCTCTTAAAATGTATAGTAATGGTACAGATTATGGCATTTTAGCAGTATGGGTATGTGCAGCAAATAGTTTTTATAGCAGAGGTGGTGTTTCAGCTTGCTTAAACGGAAACAAACCATATAAAGTATATTTATGGGGTGAATTCTCTGGTTATGCAACTTTTGCTACTTATCTTAATATAACTTATCCATGAGAAAAGATATTGTGCTTCTTATCATAATATTAACATTAATTTTCTATTTTGAATTTTTAATTATTGGTCAGAATTTTTATGATACAATTTTTCCAATTTATATAAAATATGAAGTAAGAGAAAAAAATGTATTAAATAATACGATTTCTATAAGCCCTAACGGTTATTTTTCATATAATATTCAATTGAACGATGTAGCTTCAGTATCCAGAAGTAATCTAAATTTAACAGGTAATTTTTATGTTTTAAACAATTCAGAAATATTTGTTTTCATATTTACACCTACAATGTTTAATAATTGGCTTAGAGGATCTAGCTATAATGTAGGAAAAGCTACTGCGATTTATAATAGTTCTTATGTCAGAGAAGGAAGCTTCAACATTGAAATTCCATTATCTTACGCACTCGGTCAAAATTCTAAATATATTTTTGTTGTTTACAATCCTTCTCCTAAAACTCTATATGTAAGCATTAAATTAGAGCTTAAATATGTTGAATTACAATCTTATTTTCATATTTAAATCATTTGATCACTATGAGATTAAATAAATATATTATATTATTAATTGTTGTAGTAATTTTGGAAATAATAATATTATATTATTTAAATATTTATATTTATCAACTTAATTATCAGAATATTATTAAATCTAGTAATTTATATTTTGTTCCTATATCAATAGTTTTAATTCTTATATTTTTATATATACTTATAGGAGTATTAATGGGAGTATTAATTGCCTTGATATTAATATTTATATTAAAATTGACTAATATTTTATAAAATGGCAGACAGAGTCAATTTTTTCAAGGGAATTGGGATTTTAATTTTATCTATAATAACTATGTCATTAGGTTTGAACATACTAATTACGTTGCGCAAAATATATCAAATTTTATTTGGTTTACCTATATTTTCTTCTGTCAGTAATCTTATAAATCGAGAATTTTTTTCATTGTTCGGTATTGCGATAATTGGTTCTATCATTTTATTTATCATAAGCGCAATTTTGCTGGCTTTTGGAATAAAATATGCGCTAAAGTATAGAAAAATTAATTGAATAGCAATTAACTCGACAGAATATTGAAGAGAATTGTGCTTATGGATAAAAATAGTTTAAATTAATACATGCAAAATTTTTCATAAAAATTTATATATATATAAAAAAAGATTGTTTGATTATGAAGTGGAAAAGGTTAATTTCCGCTTTAATTTTTGTTGCTTTAATTTCTTCA